>WLWD01001893.1_pt1 | contig 55245 bp, 28 predicted proteins | sample 6712731 | NCBI WGS metagenome assembly WLWD01 (sample SAMN12718690, study PRJNA576275) | sponge metagenome | isolation source: marine sponge | host: Mycale hentscheli | place: New Zealand: South Island, Marlborough, Capsize Point | collected 2014-11-01 | reverse complement strand
AGTTAGTCATGTTATCTATTTACAGTCAGTCAGTCATGTTATCTATTTACAGTCAGTTAGTCATGTTATCTATTTACAGTCAGTCAGTCATGTTATCTATTTACAGTCAGTCAGTCATGTTACCTATTTACAGTCAGTCAGTCATGTTATCTATTTACAGTCAGTTAGTCATGTTATCTATTTACAGTCAGTTAGTCATGTTATCTATTTACAGTCAGTCAGTCATGTTATCTATTTACAGTCAGTCAGTCATGTTATCTATTTACAGTCAGTCAGTCATGTTATCTATTTACAGTCAGTTAGTCATGTTATCTATTTACAGTCAGTCAGTCATGTTATCTTTAGTTGAGAGACAGCAATGGTAGGCAGACATACAACATGAAGTTCTTAGCACCTCACTTTAACCAGACAACCAGCTACTATAGCTAATACCTAAATGCTAAATTACATGAAAAAGCTTGTTAAAATGCGCACCCTCCCTCCCTCTTTACCCCTTCCCTCCTCCTGCACACACACTTATAAATCAACTGAAGTTGTAATCTATACTAATAGCTTACCATAATTATTTCGCAAGAATAGCTTCCTATTGTACATGAAATTTGACAGAATTAAAAGATCACTATTTAAAACGTCACCCTTGTATGATCTTAAATAACTCTTACAAGAATTCTTAACATGCTCATTTCTTACAAACTCTTACTAAAGTATTGCTTGGTATTTTAAAATCTTGCCGGAAACTTGACAAGATAAATATGTCACTAATCTTGACAAATTTTTGCCAAAATAACTTTGCATGATCTTTAGGAAATCTTGCAAGAAACATGACAAGATATATTTGTCTAATCTTACAAATATAAAAATGTTTCAAATCTTGTCTAATCTTGCATGATCTTTCAAAATCTTTTAAGAAGCTTGACAAGAGAAAATCTCAATTCTTACTGTACCCACCATGGCAAGATCTTTCACCTTCTTGCATGAAACTTGGCAAGATCTATCCATGGTTGTATCTTGAAAGATATCTGGTGACACACTTGCAAGAGAGCTAATGATCATGCAAGACCATGCAAGGTATTTTTGCTAGGGATAGAAACAGCTTCCTTTTAGTCACTCTCAGAGGAAGAGAAAGGTGATTAGAACTGTTAGAAGAGTTCATGACTCCCTCTTCACTGAAGATTACGTGTCCGGCACTGATATTATATCCTCAGTCTCAATAGTAGGACTGATTACCAAGATGTTACCATGCCTTACCAGATGTTACCATGCCTTACCAGATGTTACCATGCCTTACCAGATGTTACCATGCCTTACCAGATGTTACCATGCCTTACCAGATGTTCCCATGCCTTACCAGATGTTACCATACTTTATCTGCTACTAATATTAATTTATTATTTGCTTTTTATTTTTTAGAACTCATTACTAAGTACCCAATACTGTATCAAATAAAATAAACGTGTACTAATAGATAATTTATAAAAAGTAAGTTAGCTGGACTAAATTTAGCTGGTTCCACCTTCTCTTTAGGTTTACTCCACTTCAGAGACGTGGTATGCTGTTGTTGTCTATGGCACTAACTACTGCAGCATGAGGAACTTGGCAGATGTGTCTGGACTCAGCAAGATGAGCTCCTTCAAGGAAGACACCAGTGACTCCATTTGTACACAGTACACCTCTAGAACTGTGACAAGTACTGAAGATTTGCAGGATCATTTGTTTATCAGAACTTCATATTGTAATCATAGTTCTGTTTATGTTTACCAATCTACCAATAATAAATCTGATATCCGTAAGTGGCAATAAGGCAGTGAAGGAATAGTAGCTATTTAAAATTGAAAAGAAGTAATATTAGCTGCAAAAATTTTTTTTCGTTCCTGCAGCTGATGTTATATTAATTATAACTTAACCCCCAAGAATATTGCTAATCTCCTGGGTTGGTCAAGTTTTAATTAACATAATATTAGCTGTTAGAAAAGAAAAATTTGCTATTATCGTAATTATTTCATCTGAAAATGACTGAATCAAGAAGTAGCTAAATTAATTAGCAAAATCAGGGTTGCCTTGCCACCATTACACACTGTACAGAAGCTGTGAAGTAGATTCTTTGCTGTGGAATCAAGGATTGGCTGACAACTTCATGGAAGTGATGTAGGATTAAAAGACGGTCTAGGATGAGATGATGAAGCAGGTGAGGATATGGCACCACAGAACCAGAAGTGGGAATTGCAAAGAGAAGTAGAGCTTGTTTAGGTCCAGCCCTCCCGCCCCCTCAGTGTTGCTATGTCTAATGGAGCCAATGAATTGCAGCCGGTCACTACTTTATGTGTGCCAACTGTTCAGTTTGTGTATGATCCTGCCATGATTGTGATAATCCTATAGCTTATAGTACCGTATGTGTGAGTGACTACAACATAATAAACCACACCCTTCCCCTCAGAGCACAGCATTAGTAGCTAGCTACTTATTCATTGTTGTATAGCTAGTCCACTTATGCAATAGTGGCAAGCCACACTCCAACCTGGCTTGTGGCCATTTTAGTGCCCCCAGCAGAATGCATCACGAGGTATGCGAATTTTAATGCTTCTAGCCCTCAGCCACACCTCTTCTTTTCCGGATGCGCGGAAATAGCGCAGGAGAGCTTTATCCAACCACAACAGACGTTGCTGAAGCCGCAATCAGGTGTTCAAGTTGATCGAGATCAGTGAAAGACGACCTAAAATGAAGTCAGCTTTCGTGTGTGCTGCCGCTATTGTGTTGGCTATGCTGGTAGGCCCGGGAGCCTCCTACCCCGTCCACGCCTCTTGCAAGCTAACCTGGTGAGCTATGCGCTACCTAGCAATCTTCAATGAAATGCAGGTAGCTAGCTAGTTAGACTATCTTCAGCATCTAGTGTGAGCTCTAACCATTGGCATGCCGTTGTTGCTCTGTTAATGTTCAGGACTGTGGATATTGCGTGCGCCAACGTGAGCATGATGTTGCAGCATCAGATGAAGGTCTGGAACACGACCACAGAGAGCATGTGCACTAGCACTGGCTCTGAGAAGTGTCTCTACGATGTGAGCATTATTCACAAACTGTAGTTTGATTTCGATAGACAACAATTTGTAGTTTTGCACAACAACTATGTACAAGTGATGTTTATGTCTCTTCATTGTAGCACGTGCTGATTTCTATTTCTCCACACAATTGTTTAGAGTTGATGTTGCATTGTTGCTTTGTTGTTGTTGTTGCTATTGTTGTTGTTGTTGTTATTGTTGTTGTTGTTGCTATTGTTGTTGTTGTTGCTATTGTTGTTGTTGTTGCTATTGTTGTTGTTGCTGCTATTGTTGTTGTTGTTGTTGTTGCTATTATTGTTGTTCTTGTAGCTCAAATCAGGCAGTGACACTGAAGTAGTTGGAACTCACACGACTCCAGTGAAACACTATGTCGATGACCTCAAGTTCACTCTGACTGCTAGTAGCACGGGCTGCTCTATCCAGGTAACTAGCATGTAGCTACATAAAACTCACTCACTCTTGCCGGCTGATTGGAGCTCTGCAATTGTGTGGACTTACACAATAGGTAGTTGTGGTACTGCGTACAGTACAATTGAATTAAATTATAATAATAATGAAGCCATTGTAATGAACCCATCAGTCCCCCCCCCCCCCCTCCCGTGTTGACTACATAACATTTACATAGTGGCCAACTTTCCAGAACAAAAACAGAGATTACCACGCCCACACCTTAAATTAACATTTTAATCTTTGGACTGATGACTGTGAGGAGGCGGAGCATTGACAGCTTCTCATGTTCATTTTATTTTGAATCACAACTTTCACTCCTCACTGCCCCAGGGCATCAAACAAACTTCAGTTCTACTACAAGAAGTTACTATAATTATTGACAGTAAATATTAGAATTTGTATTTAGCTACTTATGTCTCTTGCAGAGATGCAGAGAGTGCGTTGCTATTAATTAGAGAGACTGAGGTATGCGACTGCTTATGGGAAAAAAGTTGAAATATTTTTTTTGGAAACTAAGACAATTACCGGGAGAAAGCCTGGTGAATTCTATAAACCGGGGAACATCCCGGCTTGTCCCCTGGTTTGCTTGTAAAATATTTGCTGTTTCTATCTTCTTCTTGTCTAGGGTTACTCCACATCAGAGACATGGTACGCAGTCCTCGACTATGGCACTAACTACTGCAACATGAGGAACTTGGCAGATGGGTCTGGACTCAGCAAGATGAGCTCCTTCAAGGAAGACACCAGTGACTCCATTTGTACACAGTACACCTCCAAGAACTGTGACAAGTACTGAAGATTCGCAGGAACATCAGATTCTTGAAAACTATTTGTGTGTATCTACGTGTGTGTGTGTGTATGTACATGTGTGCGAGCATGTCTCTATTTTGGTGTTGACTTGATTACTTATATAATTATTAATTACTTCCTTTCCTGTAAGACAGCGTGTGTAGTATGCAGTAGTTATGGAAGACTGTGTAATCACTGTCACATGTGGTAGTACATGTCACATGAATGGAATTCATTGAAGTGCAGTCATTATTCATCATGATCTCTCCCTCCTTAACTGGGCTGCCATGAACATCTGGAAGACCACAGGTTATGTGAGGTTGCATCAGTACTGGGAGACAGAGCTGCTGTGAGGAAGAAGAGAGTTAGCTATAGTCACTGGAAGGAACTATCCATCCACTGGTGACTGGATAAGTGGAATACAAAGAGAAGGGACAACATGCATGCATGGAGCTGGCGTCTGTGTAGACAGAGCAGATGTGACGATTACCACTCAACATGCATGCACGTCTGTAGGACACAACAATCAGAAGCAACTTGTCTATAATATAATTGCAGCTGTTGCAATTATAAGTAGTTCTCACCTGCAATCACCTGATCCAAATGAGAGCAGAGTTAATAAAACCAACTGTTCCTACAGATATCTCTAACTTCATTCATGAACCAAACCAGTAGCTAATACTCACTTCACATACATCACTTGAAACTTTGAACATACAAAAATATGCATAATTAGTATATAATTAGGACAAGTTTGATAAAATTGAAACTAGTCATTGACACCACCTCCATGACAACACACGTTCTCGAGTATTAAAATAAACCACACCCACTTTACTACATAGTCCAATGCTATTCTCATGACATCCATACCATAAGAAACATGAAAACTACATAATGTGCACAAGGATTTGATACATGAAGGCACGTCTTTGCTGGTGGGTGTGGACAGTTGTGGGCGTGGCTGGCTATGCCACATACTGATAGGTGTCTTTGGTATCCTCTAATCTCTGAAGGTATTGCTTCTCCATGAGAGACTCGATGCAACGCTTGATGAGAGAAATAGTCGGACTGAAACGACTTTTCACTTGGGAGATGGTCTACACACACACACACACACACACACACACACACACACACACATGTTCCTCCTAGTATTACTTGTACCTGCCTCGTTATGTTACTTCACTTTGTTTGTTTGTATTAACTTCAGTTGTTGTTTTTGTTGATGTGTTATTACCTCTTGTATGAGTTGGTTGTGTTGCAGCTGCTTCCTCGCCTTCATCACCCTGACGATGGCAGCTTGAATGTGGAGCTTACGGTCTTCTGATACACTATGTACAGTACGATCTATGTCCTGAAACCACACCCACAAAATACACACTCAACAAACCAACAATAAACAACTTCTAGAGACCTCCAACATATTTCCCATCTTAGTCCACGCTGGAATGACTGCCACATTACTAAAATCATATCTGCTCATCACATGACTCTCACATGATCCAATTCCACATAATTCCAAACCACTCATTAACAGACCACCAACCTCTCCTTTTTATAAACCTCACTGATGTATTTCTTACTCCTTATCACACCTCTCTTTAGTCACACGACATGCACGTTCTAATCACATGCACATCACATGATCTACTCTTACCTGCTGTGAGTCTTTCTGTGATGCTGTTGCTATCTTGAACTTTGTCCTTTTGTTGAAATATCCTTTATTGAGAGCATATAGTTTAGACTCGTCCTTAGACTTGTCTCCGCCCACTTCCTGTCCTACTTCCTGTCCTGCCTGAGCCTTCAAGAGTTTGCAGTCAGTCAGAGAGTTCAAAGTAGTCATCAGCTCTTCCTTGGGCAATTGAGTGAGTTGGCAAAGGGTGGTCAAATCGAAAGACTCGTATTGATTGTAGGTGTAGAGGACAGCCATCTGGTAAGTGGTGACAGTAATGGTGTAGGGCTTCTTGAGATAGGAGAGCTGCAGGTCAGCCTGGGAGTGGTGATGCAGCCAGGTCAAAGTGCGTCCACTGTGTTTACCAACATAGAACTTCTCAAACTACAACACATTCAATAATTAAATATAATAATTAAATAATTAAATATAACAATTAAATATAACAATTAAATATAATAATTAAATATAATAATTAAATAAACTTTAGACTTCAATGACTCGGCCACTTCTAGGTACAACTAGCGAGTTACTAATTCTCCAATTACAAAACAATTCAAAATAACTTTCCTAGCTCTCTTCAATGTGTCATCTCTCTCAATACACAATTACAAGAATGGCTGTCACCTAGAATGGAACCCAGGGTCACACGTGCCCAGCCTCTGGTTGAATCCTAGTGATGCCAATCATTCCTTCCATTTTATATGGTCAACAAAAACGGTGTCCTACCATGGCTCCTGACAGACCACGCCCACCAGTAACCCTCTACCAGTACGTGACCATCTCTGTGCCACTATGACCTGTTTGACTTACTGCTGCCATGGTTTCAGTTGGTTGTGATGGCAACAGAGGGGTGCTGCTGATGGGCTGGAGAGGCCAAGTGGCAGATTGCAGTACCATAGCAGAGAAACTAATTGGCAGGGACTTCCCCACTGAGTTCAGGTGCTGGTTGAAAGCCGCCATTGTGTCCGAACTTAATTGGATGTCCACGACCATACGCTGGAGGCGTGACGTATACTCATAGCCACACGCGTGCTACAAAACACACACACACACACACAAATACCAATTTCTTCAGGTGATGCTTTAATTGTTCATCTGTGGGAAGTGCAGATAGTATTGCACCCACTAACCACACCCACTAACCACACCCCCAGTGAATGACCTCCTAAACTGTATAAAACAACTGCCTAGAGACAGAACAAGCTATGCCTCCTGCATCTGCTACACTAGCACTCTTAAGGACAACATCATTCTACCACAGTACAACAATACTACTGGGTGTGGCATGTGGACTTAATACCCGTAGGTGGGACACATAAGTGGGTCCTTTAGTTTAAGTATCTGTCATGATCAGAGCCAGGAGTCCATCAAATTAACATACCTTCAGTTTCTGTATCATGCTCTCCTCAGCGTCCATAGATAGAGATAGACCGTGAACTAGTCGCCGTGACAACATCTTTGAGTAGAAGCGTTGAAACAAGTCCTTCTCTTCAACGTAGTAGAACACTGTAATCTAACAACGACACCATACTGGAACTATGGTAAAGGGTCATCACAAGGACTTACTGCATGTTGTAAGCTGTCTTCAATGTCTCCCTCATTGACTGACTTACTGGACTTGCGTAAGAGTTGGTCACAATACTTGGCCAGCTACAAGAAATATAATATAGCAAATAGTTCTACACACAGCAAGACACCATTGAATAGTGGATATAAATTTTATTAACTTTACCTAATAACTACCTTTACCTAATAACTACCTTTACCTAATGACCACCTTTACCTAATGACCACCTTTACCTAATGACCACCTTTACCTAATGACCACCTTTACCTAATGACCACCTTTACCTAATGACCACCTTTACCTAATGACCACCTTTACCTAATGACTACCAATGACAAGTGCAAATTACCCACTACCTCTTCTAGGAACAATCTTGACACACTATAATTAGATCACTTCAGTATGAAGTGCACATTGGGGAACGAGTGAGGGCCAGTTATAGGTAGTACTCTTGGCCTCAAGATTAGCCAGGCTGACACCAGGTCTATTCCTGCTTAGATCTGTCCAGGAATATCTTCTAAACCTGGCACTCGAGTTCTCCCTCCTTAATATATTAAGTTTAGAGTAACAAAAGTGTAAGACTAGCTACAGAGATGATGGAGGTGATCTACTGCCACAGGATAAAGACCAGGTTCACTGGGCAAGTCAGGATTATAAATGTCCTCCCACCCACTGGTGAAACATAAAAGAATAACATCCACACACAAGGCCACATGGTCTAAAAGAAAGTTCTAGAATAATTTTTTGTTTAGGTGTGTGTAACTAAAGAGGTGATAGCCATATGTAACATTGTGTGTGCGTTCTCTGCAAGACACAGAAAAGTATATAGCATCTCTTGTGGGTGGGGCCCACACGCATAACAAACACACGGTTATCAATGATCATGCTGGATGCATAGTCACCTAAACTATTTAGCCAGTCAGTAATTGGCTACTCACAATTAACATGCCACTCCCACATACACACTACATTATTCTATTGACGGAATAGCCTCTCCTCATTTACACTCGTATCATTACATTAGTAGTCGGCCGTCTCACTCTGCATTGATAGGTGAGTAAAGCGTTGCTTGTGCTGCCATCTGAAATAGCAGGGATTGACTCTCTCCCACGAGTAGTGAGGCCGGCAACTTTATGAGTGGGGCAGGGTATGACTCTGAACCAGTGCACTGAGCTAGTGACCCTTTACAAAAACCTCACACCACGAGTGAGCCCTATAACTCCACAGACTCTCCATCCATCCGTTGTATGTTGGCCTACCACACCCGTTAACTACTAGAGCTAAACGATCTTACCATATGAGGAGCCTTTGACTGAAGATGAGGACGTTCAGGTAAGTTAACAAACGTCTTGCAAGCCTACAAGAATACACCAATACCATCATCACTGTAAAAATCATCATCATAATAATACTAATCATCATCATCATCATAATAATACTAATCATCATCATCATAATACTAATCATCATCACCATAATACTAATTGTTCAGGCTTGAGCCTTCGCCCCCTGCACATTGCGTTATTGTTGAAGTTCGTCGATGTTCGCCCGTTCTTCAAAACTTGTTTATATTGCTATGACATTGTTAGTTTTGTTTTATTATGAATTTTTCACTCATTTCACTACTTGTGTGCTTCACTTGCAGCTCATCTATAAGGTTTTATGTATAGTTAGTGGCTAACAACCAGCACTGCCTGGATCAGTCTACCTTTAGTTTGTAACCATAAGGTAGTTAACGGGCTCTAGTCAGAGTATGGTGGTTGTGACAGACACATACAACTTCAGGTAATATTAGTTTGGGGAAGTTAGGAGGTGGAGCCTACTCTAAGGCGAGGAATTGGTAAACACAGCATATTCTCTGTCAGAGTGCTGCTGGTGACATTTCAACCTTTGGAGCTGATCGCACTGACACAGCGTTAAGCTGGAGGTGCTTGGCTCATGAAGTAGGAACCCCCCCTCCTTGAAGCTATAATTAAACCTACTAAATTGGGAAGTGGGTGGGTGGGTTAGATAAGATCAACAGACACTTTTCTGTGAAAGCTACAGAAGCTACAGGTTGCACGCGGTGGTACTAGCTTGTATGTTTGTGTGTGGTATACCCGCCCATGCGCGGGCAGCCCGTGTGTGCGTATGAATACCATGCGTGTGTGCATATGACTACCATGCAGGTACCCTAGACAGGGATTCTAATGCTACTGCACCAACTCTGCTGGCCGTTAACCTCAGTTATCGGGACCGTTAACTCCATTTAATGGCCCTCAATCAGAACTTTGTATCTTCTTTAACTATATTGGTATTTCATTATTTGTTAATTTTGTTATTCCTATGCATTGGCTATACTGTCTCGTAGGCAAGACAGTATCAAAGAAGGGTCTAAGTTTGACTATACGGCAGCAGAGATTTACGACCTCTTGCCTACGTATTGGTTGGGAAAGAGGCGGGGAAACGTTCAACTTAGAAGATCACGCCCTTTACTTAGGACTTCGTCGTTCAAACACTCGCTAGTGAGTCTTGCCTCGGTCAGGTTGGCTACGAGCCCGTTTGTTCGAGGTCTGTGAATACTTCACCGGGATAAAGCCTTCCACTTGCTAGGCAGTCCCGTTCACTAATCATCATCATCATAATACTAATCATCATCATAATAATACTAATTATCATCATCATCATAATAATAATCATCATCATAACACTAATCATCATCATCATCATACTAATCATCCTCATCAGCATAATACTAATCATCATCAGCATAATACTAATCATCATCATCATAATACCAATCATCATCATCATAATACTAATCATCGTCATCATAATACTAATCATCCTCATCAGCATAATACTAATCATCATCAGCATAACACTAATCATCATCGTCATCATCGCAAACTAAGTTGGTAAACAATTACCATTCCAGCAAGCTAACACCAAGCCACACCCACCCACCACACCCTCACCCTATCCAGGGCAGACATGAAGTCCTTGTGTGAAGCGAACAGTGAGACGGCCATTTCCTTGTACTTGTCGTGAATGCTCAGCACCACACTCAGGAAGTCACCCACACTGTAGGACTTGTCCTCGTACAGCTGCCGCAGAGCTTGGCTACCTGGAGCATCATGGAGGACGTGCAGTGTTACAGCAAATAACTCAAACTTGACAATTCTAACATGGAGGACAACTCAAACTAGACACACCCCTAACACACCTCACTAGACACATCCACTTTATCAGCCACACCCACCTCACTCTGCCACTTCATTGTGGCACCCTTCCCACTTGACTCAATCCATCTCCTCACAAAGCCACGCCCCCTAGCAGCTGTCTCCTTGAATTAACCTAGTCTACCCACCTTTTAACTTCTAGAGCCACACGAGCCCTGCCCACTCTGCCACGCCTCTCCTATATGAGCCCCTCCCTCCCCCTCCCCCACCCTACCTTGCTCAGTGACATGAGCCTCAAACTCCGCCACAACTGGTGTCAGTGCTTTAGGGATGGAGAAGAGCAGCTGATACAGATGAGCCAGATCTTCTCTCTGCTCCAACTTCACCATGTTGCGAGTGTGTGTGTAGAGATAGTCATCTTTATAGTCCACGACCAGTCGAGACTCACACTCCCGGATAAACTAACACACATACAAACAGAAATATAAGCCACAATAAATGCTGGAATTCAATATTTCCAGACAAAGTCTTAAGATGAGTGTCCGGAACTATATCTCGGGAACTGTTTGGTGGCTAACCACAAGAACTAGTTACCTTAGTGACAGAGGTTTGGTGCAGGAACCTAGAGCCTGTTCTCTGTGCGGCCTGCAGTCTTGCCACTACATTCTTCATGTACTGGGAACAGGTGAGGCTGACCACCATGCCTGACGCTTCTCCTCTGTAATACTGGCCAGTCTCCAACAAGAATGGAGTTTCAAAATAGTTCTTGTAGTACTGGAGTGATCCTTGGCCACATCCTTCTTCTACCTCAACTAGTAGACCCAAAGATACGACCGGAAGTCATAGCATCATAAAATAAGTGTTAATAATATAATAATAGATAATTCAACATGACAATGGTATACCCAAATGGTAGAGGATATAAGAATAGATAAATATCTCACAATACTGCACTCTTAAGTAGCACAAGTTAGTATAACTAGCGCCATTGTGTGGCAGGGTACTTGCTAGTAGATGATGTTATTGTGTTCATGCTAACAAACTAGCCGATATTAGCTCCAGCGATGTAACGATGTATTCGATGTCTGAGAGTGAGTTTGCTCCCAGCGTAACAACTACTACAGCATGTAATTAGGTTCTGATGCATTCTCCACTCACTGAATGAAAAGACAATGTCTCTAATCACACTCAAGTCCACTTCTGCCCCATCACGCTCTCTACAAGTGACACAACACATCATGGAGGGGATTACTTTAAAACCACAAAATATGACAAATACAAGATTGGGTTCAATGGTCTGGTGTCCTTCATTGGTGTCAAATAACACACAATGTGACCACACCCATTTGAATGAAGTACAACCAGAACCAAATCGTATCAAGCCTTGGGACGTACTCTTTGATCTGCTGCAAAAGTGTGGAGACTATTTTATCTCTGATTTGATCCAACAGATGAGTCTTCCAAACTCTGAGAGCCATCTACACACATACACACAGTCACACCCACTTTAAACCACACCTACTCCATTATCATATCTACTCACATGACGTATCTGCACCAGGTCATGTTCTCCAGGTTCTGGTTTAAGAGACCCTTTACCACGTGGATAGTGACTGCTCTCCACCACCTTGTACTTACGTAGAGGAACTCTGTTGAAGTAGCTGAAGAGATTGTCCAGGTACTTGGCTCCCTGCTGATACTTTACCCAGTGTTGCCGATAGCAACTCAAGAGAGGCACATACGACTGGACCAACAGAGTCTGCCCATGGATTCAAATTTAGTCAAACATTCTGTGAATATTACACTCTCACCTGAAGCAGTTGGGACACAAATTCTACCAATAGACTCTTGGTCTCTTGAAAGAGTTTCCCTGCATAGGATTCTGGAAAGGCCTCACACAGCGCGTATATGTCCCTACAGAATCAACACACAGCTGCTAGACAGTGAGGTACCCCAGAGAGGAAGGGGAGGGGCTGTAGAACCTACGAATAATGGTCGTTCCAGGTGACTGTATTGACCGGGCTCAACCTCACCACAGCTAAGATAGTTTGCGATAGTTCTTCCCATTTCTCTTGGAAGTTCACAGCCCCAGGTCTGAGAGACATGACTTCTCAGAAAATATCACCTTCTCACGGCCATATTCAGAGTACGACTTTACATTTTCGTACAAATAGACACTCAAGAGTATAAGGAAATGGTCGCCTCACATTGTGGTTGTGCGCCTGCGCGTCAAGAGTCTTGGTTTTATGACAACGCCTCCATTTCTCCTTTTTTGATCGAGCGAAGAGAAACTGTGTGAAAAGTATAGCTGTGGTGACACGTTCTCCAGCCTCAGTTGCTGATTGCTGGCTGGACTAGACTGTGGAAGTCACGCTGTGTAGGACTCTACAGTTACAGGTAAGTAAGTTCAAGTAAGTAGAGGAACTGCGATGTGGCAGCCGTAAAAAGGGTGGGGCTGGGTTTAGGCGTGACCAATTTTCTGATCGTAGAAATACATATTGTCAACAAACGACCCTTGACAACCGTTATAGCTAGAAGAAACAACAACAACAACAAACAAACAAACAACAACAACAGCAGCTGCAGTCAGGATGTAATTTTAGTGGTTAAACAAACAGAAGTTAGGTAAGGATAGAGTATTTGTTAGTGTTCTGGCCTTTATATCAAGGAAAAATGAGTCCTTATATGGAATGTTGTAGTTCAACATAGCTAAGTGCAAAAAAATGATCCAGATGCAACCGGCAATTGAAAGTATATTTTACAGACTTGAGAGTAGTAGTTAGTATTCTCTGTATCCTCAAGATGTTGGTATATTGTCTGCATGCTCAGGAGAAATAGAGATTATATCCTTTATTTCAGAATATATACAGATTCTAGACTGCAAAGATTAGCTCTAGGAGGTCATGGGAAGGTTAACTGACATGTCGTAAACCTAGCAAGTAGTAGCAGGTAGTCATGTCGTGAATAAAACTCTATTTTACAAGAATTGCCGTTTCTTTTTTTTCCTTTCTTTCATGGCTAGCTTTTTTGTTGCAATTATTGGGTGCTTCAAAATAGTAGTATAATATGTGAGTGGGTCTAGGAAAAGGTACCTTATGGAGCAAACCAAAAAAATTGAGTTTTTTATGCTAATAAAAAGCTACAATTTATCTCAACTTAGTGCTAAAATACTGGAGGGTAAAACTTTCGTTCAGCGAAGCAATTGAACTAGAAATCGAGAAAACATAAATTGAATTTCCACTTCCGGTATAATTAACGTTTCCGTATACTTAACGGCGTACTCCGCATACGCAATTAAATCGTACCAGGAGCAATAGACCTGGTTACATCAGAATCAAGAATTCAGGCATCCTAAAAATCCTCAGAAGCTACCCTCAACTATCTTAGAACTCCATTCAAGACTAAACACTTATCATGTTTATTATTAATTATTGTTGTTATTATTATCTTAATTGCATTGCATTGTTAAAAAAAAAAATTAAATCGTACAGCCGCTTTTTAACGGCGACTAACGAAGTTTGCGTAGAGTTCTTTTAGCTTTCAAAGCGTCTCACAGCCTGTCTTGTCGGAATCCTTGGCTACTCTATTCGCTGTAGCGGTAAACTTTCAGCCAGAGGTAAGCTGTAGAGTGCATGCAATAGTCTCAAAGCTAGCCATGTTTTTTAGCTGCTTTGAAACTCCGCCCATCCCCCGTTTATTGTACTTCGAGAACGCAACGAGAGAGAATAAAAAGTAGCTTGTCTTTCCAGGGCACGCTTTGGGTCTTTTTAGTTGTTTTGACATTTGAAAATTTGGCATAGACTAGAGTAAGGGTCACTATGCAAAAAAAAAAAAAAAATAGGAGAAAGAAGAAATTTTTCCGATGACTTACTTCTGGAGCCTATATCTCAATTTCAATTTTTGCGCTGTAAGGTCCCTTTTCCCAGACCCGCTCACATATATAGAATGCACATAAAGTAGATACTTGAACATACACAGTTAATGGCCGACCAATTAAACTTATCTTCCTACGCCAGCCCTTGTGGGGTTAGAGAGCATATATCTGAGAAATTTATTGAAGCCTATGGCTAATCTCAAGCTCATCCTTTTAACTGCTGCTTTATTAGTGTAATAAAGGTAAGAAAACTGATGGTATTCAGAAAGATATTCTTATCTATATTGTGAAAGGTGGCACTTGTACTTTATTGATATGGTAAAGTATCGTTCATTGCCTTAACCTATTTCTTCAACGAGGAGATTAGAGCCTGTCCAAGTTGAGTTGGGCAAAAAATATTTTAAATAACTTTTGAATGGAAGCAGCTATGCAGGGGAAGGTGCTATTCTAAAACTCAATATAGCAATTAATCGGGGAAAACAAAACCCACTGCTTTCTTGCTCTACATGCTCTTGAATTTACAATAATTAACTTGTACACAATAATCTAACTTGATTCAATAAAGCTAGCTGACTGAAGTTCCACTGGCATATCACTTTTACCAGATCACACTTTGTAGGCCTTCTGCTAGCTGCAGTTGGACCTCCGGCAAGATAAATCTAAGCCTGTGAGGGTCGTAACGTCATCCATACAGGCAGTGCCTGAACTTACAATTCTCCTCGATGGATGGCTTTAATATTTTTCACTAAAGCTTCGCCTCAGGAGCCTGTAACAATAAATCAGAATGTTTTATTGGATGAACTATTTTTTGTATTTCTTAAGAGTGAGGCATACAGTAAATGGGCAGAACGGCCGTATTTAGCTTAAAGAAACTTATAGCTCAGACCAAATTAGAACCATATTCCTGGGAAAGCTTTAGCTAGTCATAATATAACTTACCGCCATGTTACTGGGAAAACTATTTCTTACTTTTATTTGAATATAAAGCATAAATAGCTGTTTGTCTTACCTGGAATATCAGCTTCCATTTCCTCTTCAACATAGCTGCTGGTATCTTCACTACCTACAGTGCTCTAGTAGCTCTCAAGTTGAATACTTGAAGTTTCCTCAACTAGCAATGAAATGACAGCTTTAACGAGCAAGTCCAACTCTCTATCCTCAACAGTAGTATGTCCACAGTAGCTATATATCATGCACGTTTCCTCTCACTGTCGCTGTCAGAAAGTCCCCACAGACAAGATTCACCGTCTCAGTTGCAGACAAAATTATTGCCATTTTTCAACTAACGTCAAGTTTATTTTTTTAGCCCGACTACCTATTTCTATTTAAAAAAATATGTAATAGCACAACACATTAGCCGTGCTCGGGATGCTGCAGCTGCATTGTATCGTGTAGTTACATTTAATACTAACGAAAACTAAAATTGAAGCTGTTATAACTGCTACAATCACTTACATAACTAGTTATCCAGTTATATAACAGTATATCCTATATATAACTGGACAACCAGTTATGTAACCGCCTAGCTGCATGTATCTATACGGAACATAAATACAGAATTGGAGTATGTGGTTGCCGGTGGGTAGTCGTAGCTCAGTGGCAGAGCACTCGTAAGTTAAGCTAGCGGTTTTGGGTTCGATTTTAGGTGACAACCAAATATTTAATGTTTTTTAAAAAATCCTGTGAAAGAGAGGATACATCTAATAACAAGGTCCATGTGAGTGGGTATATTTAAAATAATACTAGTATACCAGTTGCTATGGTTCGAGGTGCCACCAGCTCAAAGTGTTTCTATGAAAAAGTTATGTTGGCCTAGAGTGGGCAGAGTTAGAAAGTCCGGTCAATAAATTATATGCACACTAAAAACCCACACAGTTACCATTGCTATTTCTAACCTAATGCAAATTGTTATAGCTACAGCAAAGTTTAGGCACACAGTATACATAATTTTATGATGATTGTGTTGAATTTAATAAAATAATTTTAACTGATTCTATCAAGTATCTACTTAACAAGGATAATCCAACACTTCATCTAGCAAGCTACTTTATGTTGCTACAATTACCTTACCTTTTATTTGGCACAGCTCTAACCTCCTCTGTACCTGCAATTGCAGTTTTTCTGATGAGGATGGGCGAAATGGACGTGGAGTTAAGGTAAGGCTAAATCTAGTAGGGATTAACCCGGTATTATTTTAGTGCCAGGTGAAATTGGTACACTAAATCTTATGTCTGGGCATTTTGAGGTTGTTGCATTACTAGTGGTGTGCTTGAGCACAAATGGCGAGCGAGCCTTAAACTACACTATTGTTAAATGATTGATTTAGCAACTAACACTCAAGCTACTAAAATAAGGTCGTGTTTTTAAATTACGTATGCGGTAAAGGGGATTCAATGCCATAGTAACCGCTCCCGCAACTGTTTGAATTGAAAAAGAAGCAACAAAATTAAATCACGTTATTTAAAGTTTTCTTTGTGATTTTCTTAATAGTAGTTGTAACGCACAATACTTTCACACAACTGAACATACCTACGCAAGACATACCTTCGTGGTTCATCTAGTGGATAATGAATTTTCGAGTAAATGCTGTTGAGTAGGGCTTATAACTGTGACAAATAGCGTATTAACTTACCACCGCCAATAACTTGAATAGAAATGGAGCTCCCATAAGTTTTTGAGTTTTAACTGCACCCGCAAAACAATTCAAAGCGGTAAACAATTCAATTTCTAAGGTGATACGGGTAATGGTTGCTAAACCGGAGGATTCTGTTTAGTGAAGTTTGGGACGGGGTCGAACGCGGAGCGAACACAAAAATACGGGGGTCAAAGTACAAAAATGACATGCGTACGTCCAAATATAGAGTCAGAGCCTGTCTTTCAGGTTCAGTGCCTTTTATGGCAGATGGAGCCTGTATGTGGGTATTGGGGAATATATTGCACTACTTGTGGAATGGGAAACAGTCTGCACCATCTCAGAGACAGCCACACCCATTCATTTACAGTCACTAAAGAGCATCATTGGTACAGGCAGTCAGAATGATTATCATTCAGTACCTTGTTGTATAGCAAGATATGTGGAGAAGTATCCAGGGTGTGGTTTCAGTATTGTTGTACAAGTATGTATGTAGTAAAATGGTAAATAGGTGAATATTTAGGTGTAGATGAGACTAGTGATAATGTAGGGTAGTTATGAGTATTGGTTAATGGAGTGATTGTTAGGGAGTAGAGAATGAACTTATGTGTTATTTTTGATTTGCTTATTGTTGTTCTGAGTGGGCAGAGTGATGTTGCACAAGCTTCATGGTTCTAGTAAGTGATGACGTGTTGGATGGAAAATGAAGTGTATGGAGTAAGGTGCTTATTTTAAGCAAGGGTTGCTATATTTAAATTGCTCACCCATCTGGGGGGCATTGCATGATGCATTAGAGTTGGAGCATGATATTGCAGGATTTGATGATGTATAGCATCAATAAACAACAGCAGTTTAAACTAAGGGTTAGTGGAGTGGAGGTTTGAAGAAAGTACTTAATGTAATACATACCAACTTGTCTTCATTTTAAAATTTGTTTATTGTCATGGTGATGAGGCATGGCTTAGTATTTCCAGTAGATACTGTTGATGAGCTGGGTTAATGAAGGCTGTAAGGTGTAGGGTAAGGGGCGTGTTTAACATGGAATGCCTGAGACTGCTTGATCACCCATCTGGTGTGCTTCTACATGATACAGTAGGAGACTCTTCATTGACTGAGGGCCCAAAACAGTTCGTTTTTCATGGGATTAGAGATACAAATCTGGTGGTTACAATTCCTGGATATAATATTGAGTTGACTGCAGGAGATGATTAGCAGCAGTTGGTCGGCAGAACGTCAACAACTAATATGAGTCTGGTGTTGGATGCTTTTTTTTTCACAGTTGATTTCTGCCAAGCAGCAAAGTTGGTGTGGTCAGGCAGTTCATGTCTTAGTGAATTGTTTTGATTCAGCATGCACAAAAGTCTCATCATTTTCACTTGTCAGGAATGGATCTCACCAATGGTGTTGAAGGGCTGCATTTTTTTGAGCCATTGGTCAGGCACTTCAATTTATGGCATCAGTTGCTGTTTCAGTACATATTTTATGCAGATGCATCTATTTTTTTTTGTGTGTGTGTATGTGTGTGTGTGTGATGCCATAGTTGTCTATGGAAGCTGTCACGATGTTTCTGTCCTACAAGCCAGTAAGTTACATAGAGCACCGGGTGCATGCCACTGTTTGTCCAGAGTGTCTCAGTCGACTCTCAGGAATCCATGCAAGTGAGGTTGGAAACATCTAAGATGGATTTGGCATAGGATAGTGTGTCCAGTTGCTGCTAACTGGCATGGGGTCTCTATTTTCCTTTAGATTTGAAGACAGTACACTTTTTGAGGGAAAAGTGTCTTGGAAGGTAGCTTATCACATGCTCTTGAGAGCATTGGGACTAATACTGGAAGCTGAAGTTATAATGGTCACATTTTCAGCATTGAGGCCACAATTGCTGCTCAACGTAAAGTTGGACTATTAGGGAAAAAATGCTACAACTCTGCCCTTCAAGCTAGGCCACTTGAGTTTGTTCTTGGACTGATCTATTTATCTATTTGCAGTGTTGATTTCAGTTTTAACTTTAAAGGGATTGTTATTTATATAATTGTCTTGCCATTTTGTGTTCCAGCACACCTCTAGTTATATTGTATTTTGTGCTCCAGCACACCTCTAGTTATATTGTATTTGTTTCACATGTATATGTGTACAGTCATACAAACACAAGACATGTTGTGGACATTTTGTTATAATGTTTGTGTTTGTTATTTGTTAGAGTTTGCTAGAGAGAGTCTCAAGTCATGGCAGACACTCACAAGGTGAAGGTAAAACATTTACTTCCCAATTTATAATTTCATATTGTAATGCAACTTTGTGTGACTATTCTTTCATATTTTAACAGTACTCATATTAGTAAATGAGAATACTACTATTCAATATGGAAGTTAAACAGGTCTAGGTCCAATTCTGATACTGACCAACAAATTCTTACTTTGGGTACAGGGTGGGCATAGTATTATTGTTTGTGTAGTCTACCATGTGTCCCTCACTACTGTTTGGTATGTGACTGTAGGTAGACATACTGCATCCTCTAGTAACACTGAACTGGAAACACTGCCAAACACTAGGTGGCTATTACATTCCCAGCAGCCATTGTGCAGTCCTCCATGACAAAGTGGCTGTACTCATAGCATCACAGTATGGATCTTGTGATGTGCTTCTTATCTCTTCCTTTGACCTCCACTCATGGACTGCTACTAAATTACCATATAGAGACATGTCACTAACAACCTACAAGTCCCAGTTTGTGGCAGTGGGAGGATGTGATCCATATTCATGGGTACCCACTAACCAAGTGTTCTCTAGTGTTACAGGTCTAGAGTGGCGGCCATCACTGCCTCCCATGAGAACTAAACGATACAGGACAGCATCAGTAGGCACCACATCTCCTGAAGCATTAGTTGTTGCTGGTGGGCGTGGTTCTGATGACAGGGTATTAGATGAGGTGGAGGTGTTGGTAGAAGACAACTGGCATTCTGTGAATCCACTACCTAAACCATGCGAATACATGACCTCCACACTCCACCAAGATGAAGTGGTGTTTACAGATAGACATAGTAATAGTATTTTTATCTGTGAAATAGACTCATTGATCTCATCCTGTATTACTTCTTCTAAACACAAGTCACCATGGAGACATGTCAGAGCAGTTGATTCACACACCACTACAGTCTCCTACTCCTCACGTCTGGTCAATATACATGGTGGAGTTACTATTAAAGGTTACTGCAGTATGAGTCGGTCCTGGATAGAGGTCGCTAACACAAGAAGTAAAATAAGCTATACCAGAATTGCAGCCAATATGACTACTTATGTTACAAATTCCACACTTCCCACAGTGGTGCCTATTGACTCTGGAGTCTACAAACCGAAGATATCTTGTGAGTTATTATTGTAATGCTGCATTAGTAATAATGGTGGTACTATTAAAGGTTACTGCAGTATGAGTCAGTCCTGGATAGAGGTCACTAGTTCAGGAAGTAAAATAAGCTTTACCATAATTCCTTATATTGCACCCTCCAGTAAAATAAGCTATACCTCATATGCTGCAGCCTCCTCACTTCCCACAGGAGATATAGTGGTGGCTAGTGACTCTGGAGTCTACAAACTGAAGATATCTTGTGAGTTATTATTGTAATGCATTAGTAATTGTGGGTATCAAGAGGTCAGAGTACAACATAGAATAGTAGTTTACTAACATGCTTGGTTATTTCTTAAACTGAAAAAATCAGAAAAAATATTTAACAAGCAAGTGAAGCACTGACAGTCTGAGCCTTAAGAAATAATACATTTTTAAACTAAATGAAGCAAAGGTTTAGTAGTAATAGTAGTAGTAGTTAGCTATTGAGTGTTGATATCTTAGTGTTTACTAGAGGTAGTAGTAGTAGTAGTTAGCTATTGAGTGTTGATATCTTAGTGTTTACTAGAGGTAGTAGTAGTAGTAGTTAGCTATTGAGTGTTGATATCTTAGTGTTTACTAGAGGTAGTAGTAGTAGTAGTTAACTATTGAGTGTTGATATCTTAGTGTTTACTAGAGGTAGTAGTAGTAGTAGTTAGCTATTGAGTGTTGATATCTTAGTGTTTACTAGAGGTAGTAGTAGTAGTAGTTAGCTATTGAGTGTTGATATCTTAGTGTTTACTAGAGGTAGTAGTAGTAGTAGTTAGCTATTGAGAGTTGATATCTTAGTGTTTACTAGAGGTAGTAGTAGCAGTAGTTAGCTATTGAGTGTTGATATCTTAGTGTTTACTAGAGGTAGTAGTAGTAGTTAACTATTGAGTGTTGATATCTTAGTGTTTACTAGAGGTAGTAGTAGTAGTAGTTAGCTATTGAGTGTTGATATCTTAGTGTTTACTAGAGGTAGTAGTAGTAGTAGTAGTAAACTATTGAGTGTTGATATTTTGTGAATACAGTAATCTGTAGTCTGTGTGAAATGTGTGGTTTTAGTTTATAGTTCTGGTTATGTGTTATGTAGTGTCTTCATATGACCCAGACAGAGAGTTTGTGTCTGATGTCCTCTCTCGACTAGAGGCAGTGATGGGTATTCAGATAAAGTCTGTCCTGGCCAATGTTCACTCTCAGTTCACTACATCCTCTGGAGTGACGTTAGCGACAACATATGAAGGAAGGCAGTTTACGTTGCCTGACCCTAACAAAGATCCTGTCAGTTATATTGAGAAAGTTATTGTCTGGTGGTCTATGGGACATAGTACTCGTCCTCCCACATGGAGACATCTGCTGGATGTCTTACAGGATATTGGTCTGATTGAGCTGAGTCAGCAGATTGAGGCATTTCTGAGAGGTAAGACTGTGTCATGTCTGTCTGTCTAGTATGTCAGTAGAAGTTCCTCTTTCACTTGTTCAGCAAGGAGGTTTAGGGCATCACCAATTCAATGATATTCATAGCTTATTATTAAGCTGGGGGCTGATCTAATTTGTGGTGATTTCAAACTAAACTTCCTTTTAGTGTGATGTACTATAAAGCAACAGCTACAGACTGAACACATTACCTCTCACTCACATTGCCAATGAAACAACTAGAGAAGTATAAGACAAGACTCACTAATGAGACTAGCAACAGCTACAGACTGAACACATTACCTCTCACTCACATTGCCAATGAGACAACTAGAGAAGTATAAGACAAGACTCACTAATGAGACTAGCAACAGCTACAGACTGAACACATTACCTCTCACTCACATTGCCAAGGAGACAACTAGAGAAGTATAAGACAAGACTCACTAATGAGACTAGCAACAGCTACAGACTGAACACATTACCTCTCACTCACACTGCCAATGAAACAACTAGAGAAGTATAAGACAAGACTCACTAATGAGACTAGCAACAGCTACAGACTGAACACATTACCTCTCACTCACACTGCCAATGAAACAACTAGAGAAGTATAAGACAAGACTCACTAATGAGACTAGCAACAGCTACAGACTGAACACATTACCTCTCACTCACATTGCCAATGAGACAACTAGAGAAGTATAAGACAAGACTCACTAATGAGACCAGCAACAGCTACAGACTGAACACATTACCTCTCACTCACATTGCCAATGAGACAACTAGAGAAGTATAAGACAAGACTCACTAATGAGACTAGCAACAGCTACAGACTGAACACATTACCTCTCACTCACATTGCCAATGAAACAACTAGAGAAGTATAAGACAAGACTCACTAATGAGACTAGCAACAGCTACAGACTGAACACATTACCTCTCACTCACATTGCCAATGAGACAACTAGAGAAGTATAAGACAAGACTCACTAATGAGACTAGCAACAGCTACAGACTGAACACATTACCTCTCACTCACATTGCCAATGACACAACTAGAGAAGTATAAGACAAGACTCACTAATGAGACTAGCAACAGCTACAGACTGAACACATTACCTCTCACTCACATTGCCAATGAGACAGCTAGAGAAGTATAAGACAAGACTCACTAATGAGACTAGTGATCAAATGATTTTTCCGGAAAGAAAATAGCTAATATCGATCATTTTGGAAGATATCAGGAAACTCCACACCAGCCTGGATCTTCCTTTACTCTTCCGAAGCAATCCTTTAGAAAAACAAACATAATTTAAAGGTCTTTCTAACGTTATTGGTTTGCAAAGTAGCCATTTTTGCACTACTAGAAGTCTGCTGATTTAGTAATTTGCCTCGAATACTTGAAAACGTTTGAATGAGATCAGCTATGACTGCCACAAAAGGCAGGTATTTGTGAGTTTTTTTTACTTTATGTGTTTGTCATTGTGGTTTGTATGTAGTTGCTATATTAGGTATACAATAGATCTGTTGCTTCGTATCCATAATATAATAATAGCTATGTTGAGGATATTTAGTAAGTATGAACTTAAACTTATAGTATATTTTGATTCTCATTCTTTATTCTCTCAACCATTGTGTGCAACTATTTATTTATCTCTTCTTTCCACTTACATCAGTATTTATTGTAAAATACAATTCAATATGTAATACCTGGAAGTCACACCCCACAACTTTAACACATATGTTGTTCGGTATATAAAAAAAAAAAGAAAATTGATAATCAGCTCATGAGCACGAAAAAAATTTAGCTTTTTTCCAATCGAACATTTGCAAATTCCGGTTTGAGTATTGTATTTTCATAACTGTACACTAACACACACTGTCATTTGGTCTCACCTCTCTCTTGATTCAACACTTTCATAACTGTACACTAACACACACTGTCATTTGGTCTCCCCTCTCTTGATTCAACACTTTCATAACTGTACACTAACACACACTGTCATTTGGTCTCCCCTCTCTTGATTCAACACTTTCATAACTGTACACTAACACACACTGTCATTTGGTCTCCCCTCTCTCTCTCTTGATTCAACACTTTCATAACTGTACACTAACACACACTGTCATTTGGTCCCCTCTCTCTTGATTCAACACTTTCATAACTGTACACTAACACACACTGTCATTTGGTCTCCTCTCTCTTGATTCAACACTTTCATAACTGTACACTAACACACATTGTCATTTGGTCTCCTCTCTCTTGATTCAACACTTTCATAACTGTACACTAACACACATTGTCATTTGGTCTCTCTCTCTCTCTTGATTCAACACTTTCATAACTGTACATTAACACACACTGTCATTTGGTCTCCCCTCTCTTGATTCAACACTTTCATAACTGTACACTAACACACACTGTCATTTGGTCTCCCCTCTCTCTTGATTCAACACTTTCATAACTGTACACTAACACACATTGTCATTTGGTCTCCTCTCTCTTGATTGAACACTTTCATAACTGTACAACACACACTGTCATTTGGTCTCCTCTCTCTTGATTCAACACTTTCATAACTGTACACTAACACACACTGTCATTTGGTCTCCTCTCTCTCTTGATTCAACACTTTCATAACTGTACACTAACACACATTGTCATTTGGTCTCCTCTCTCTTGATTGAACACTTTCATAACTGTACACTAACACACACTGTCATTTGGTCTCCTCTCTCTTGATTAAACACTTTCATTACTGTACACTAACACACACTGTCATTTGGTCTCCCCTCTCTTGATTCAACACTTTCATAACTGTACACTAACACACACTGTCATTTGGTCTCCCCTCTCTTGATTTAACACTTTCATAACTGTACACTAACACACACTGTCATTTGGTCTCCCCTCTCTCTCTTTTGATTCAACACTTTCATAACTGTACACTGACACACACTGTCATTTGGTCTCCTCTCTCTCTTGATTCAACACTTTCATAACTGTACACTAACACACACTGTCATTTGGTCTCCCCTCTCTTGATTCAACACTTTCATAACTGTACACTAACACACACTGTCATTTGGTCTCCCCTCTCTTGATTCAACACTTTCATAACTGTACACTAACACACACTGTCATTTGGTCTCCCCTCTCTCTCTCTTGATTCAACACTTTCATAACTGTACACTAACACACACTGTCATTTGGTCCCCTCTCTCTTGATTCAACACTTTCATAACTGTACACTAACACACACTGTCATTTGGTCTCCTCTCTCTTGATTCAACACTTTCATAACTGTACACTAACACACACTGTCATTTGGTCTCCTCTCTCTCTCTTGATTCAACACTTTCATAACTGTACACTAACACACATTGTCATTTGGTCTCCTCTCTCTTGATTCAACACTTTCATAACTGTACACTAACACACACTGTCATTTGGTCTCCCCTCTCTTGATTCAACACTTTCATAACTGTACACTAACACACATTGTCATTTGGTCTCCTCTCTCTTGATTCAACACTTTCATAACTGTACACTAACACACACTGTCATTTGGTCTCCCCTCTTTTGATTCAACACTTTCATAACTGACTGTCATTTGGTCTCCCTCTCTCTTGATTCAACACTTTCATAACTGTACACTAACACACACTGTCATTTGGTCTCCCCTCTCTCTCTCTTGATTCAACACTTTCATAACTGTACACTAACACACACTGTCATTTGGTCTCCCCTCTCTCTCTCTTGATTCAACACTTTCATAATTGTACACTAACACACACTGTCATTTGGTCTCCCCTCTCTCTCTCTTGATTCAACACTTTCATAACTGTACACTAACACACATTGTCATTAGGTCTCCTCTCTCTTGATTCAACACTTTCATAACTGCACACTAACACACACTGTCATTTGGTCCCCTCTCTCTTGATTCAACACTTTCATAACGGTAGACTAACTCACACTGTCATTTGGTCTCCCCTCTCTTGATTCAACACTTTCATAACTGTACACTAACACACACTGTCATTTGGTCTCCCCTCTCTCTTGATTCAACACTTTCATAACTGTACACTAACACACATTGTCATTTGGTCTCCTCTCTCTTGATTGAACACTTTCATAACTGTACAACACACACTGTCATTTGGTCTCCTCTCTCTTGATTCAACACTTTCATAACTGTACACTAACACACACTGTCATTTGGTCTCCTCTCTCTCTTGATTCAACACTTTCATAACTGTACACTAACACACATTGTCATTTGGTCTCCTCTCTCTTGATTGAACACTTTCATAACTGTACACTAACACACACTGTCATTTGGTCTCCTCTCTCTTGATTAAACACTTTCATTACTGTACACTAACACACACTGTCATTTGGTCTCCCCTCTCTTGATTCAACACTTTCATAACTGTACACTAACACACACTGTCATTTGGTCTCCCCTCTCTTGATTTAACACTTTCATAACTGTACACTAACACACACTGTCATTTGGTCTCCCCTCTCTCTCTTTTGATTCAACACTTTCATAACTGTACACTGACACACACTGTCATTTGGTCTCCTCTCTCTCTTGATTCAACACTTTCATAACTGTACACTAACACACACTGTCATTTGGTCTCCCCTCTCTTGATTCAACACTTTCATAACTGTACACTAACACACACTGTCATTTGGTCTCCCCTCTCTTGATTCAACACTTTCATAACTGTACACTAACACACACTGTCATTTGGTCTCCCCTCTCTCTCTCTTGATTCAACACTTTCATAACTGTACACTAACACACACTGTCATTTGGTCCCCTCTCTCTTGATTCAACACTTTCATAACTGTACACTAACACACACTGTCATTTGGTCTCCTCTCTCTTGATTCAACACTTTCATAACTGTACACTAACACACACTGTCATTTGGTCTCCTCTCTCTCTCTTGATTCAACACTTTCATAACTGTACACTAACACACATTGTCATTTGGTCTCCTCTCTCTTGATTCAACACTTTCATAACTGTACACTAACACACACTGTCATTTGGTCTCCCCTCTCTTGATTCAACACTTTCATAACTGTACACTAACACACATTGTCATTTGGTCTCCTCTCTCTTGATTCAACACTTTCATAACTGTACACTAACACACACTGTCATTTGGTCTCCCCTCTTTTGATTCAACACTTTCATAACTGTACACTAACACACACTGTCATTTGGTCTCCCCTCTCTCTTGATTCAACACTTTCATAACTGTACACTAACACACACTGTCATTTGGTCTCCTCTCTCTTGATTCAACACTTTCATAACTGTACACTAACACACACTGTCATTTGGTCTCTCTCTCTTGATTCAACACTTTCATAATTGTACACTAACACACACTGTCATTTGGTCTCCCCTCTCTTGATTCAACACTTTCATAACTGTACACTAACACACACTGTCATTTGGTCTCCCCTCTCTTGATTCAACACTTTCATAACTGTACACTAACACACACTGTCAGTTAGCCTAAACTGATTTCACATCTACGAATAAGAAACTTGCTCTGTTACTTTGACTAAAATGACTTAATTTTCAAGTCCTACAGTCTGAGTAGATACCTAATTGTTTCAGACTAACATTCTTAATGTACTCATGCAACTTGAGACTCAAAGGTTAAGAGAAATAGAGGATAATGTTGACATCTTAATAAACATCTCTAATGTAGAAACTTCCTTCCTGTGTTAAATCTTCTGATACATGTGCATCCTAGCTTTGTAGCAACTTCATTTCAGTCTTGTTCTGGCAAAAGTGAATGGAAAGTTAAACCTAAAGAGGTCATTGGGTTTCAGCACAGCAACTGAGAGGAATTCATACTGTGGATAAGGTCCACTATGAAGTCTTCTCAAGAATTATGTTTTTAGTAAATGGAATAAAATACTGACTGACAGAATCAAATTAACTTGCTAGTTATAGCTCCATGATTGTGTTGGAATGTGTGAAAGGGAATGAAAACATAAAGTAAACATGAATTAGCTGAGTGCAATTTCACTAATCACCTTTCACGAGCAGTCGAGTTTAGTATTGAAGTAGAACTGTCATCATTAGCTTCTCTGAATGATTATATAGCCACCATCAGATAAGGAATGTCTGCTGGCATATTTTAGGCTAAACATCAAACCTCAGCTATAAATAATCAATGAATCTTTACAAGTAAACTTAGCAGTTTGTTAATAATATCCTAGTAGAGAAATTATTTTAACATATTCATTTTACATAACATTGAATTCTTGTTGTAGGAGATGATGTATACATTCATGCTTATCGCCACTTCATCTCTACTAAAGATGTTCTAGAAATGCTATTCCTCAAGTTTCTGTTCCTAGGTATACCACGACAAGGAAAAACAACAGCACGTCGTCGCTTTATGGGAGAAATAGAAGATCTTGTATCTGCTGGAGAAGCAGACAAGCCTCAGGCCAGCACAGGAACAGTGGAGTGCGGACATGACATGATAGTCCAGGGTCTGACAGACACCACTGCAGTGATCACTGGAAGAGAGTGGTCGGCCATACACAGTCTCACTGATGAAGCACGAATGCTATTACATAACTTTGTAGACAGTATACAATCTCAAGCTACTCCAGTCAAAATGGAACAGCAACCAGCACCAGCAAAATCTGATGGACATGTTACTGCCAATACAGTTCCTTCTCAAGCCAGTAATCCTACTCCAGTAGCCAGTAATCCTGCTCCAGTAGTCAGTAATCCAGCTCCAATACAAGAGCCTAAACCTGGTCTGGTACAAAAGTTCATAACAAAGCTGAATGCTGTGAAACAAAGTTTAACACGCAATCAAAGACCTCGGGATATTCCAGAAATCAACCGACTCTTCGAAGAAGTTAGCGTGAAATCTGAGCTTTGGAGAGATGTAAAGCGTTCATTCAGAGCTTATTTGAGAATGGAAGACACAGGAGGTCAGCCTGAGCTGATGGACATGCTACCAGCATTCACCATAGGACCTGGCCTCTACTTGCTGTTCTTCAGTTACGAGTGTGACTTGAAGAGTCAGTTTCCAGTCTACTATGAGACATCTTCAGGTAAGACTACGGAACACGAGCAGTCTACTGTCACGCTAGAAGAGATGCTTCTCTCTTGTCTTTCCAGCATCTCTTGCTCCAATTTTATGAGTAATAGCATGAGTCTAGCAGAAACCAGAAGTTCAGACATGCAAGACATTCTGACCTCCTCCAAGTCTGTGGCCTACATTGTGGGTACTCACAGAGACAAGGTGTCTGAGGAATATGTGGCTAGCTTTGACCAGCAGCTACAACATGTCATTCGAGACACAGACTTCTTCCACAAAGGAGTGGTTCAGTTCTTTTCAGAAGACAAGCTAGTGATCTCCATGGACAACATGAAAGGGGGAAGAGAAGAAGTGGTCAACATTCGCCAAGTGCTAGAAAAAGCCATGGAGAAGCACTTTAAGAAGCTGAAAATTCCAGCTGTGTGGCTTCTGTTCAGTTTGTGTCTTCGTATGAGAGAGGTGAGGACAGCCAGCATGGACACTTGCCTAAAGTTGTCCAGAATGTTCAATATGACACCCTACGAGACCAAAGCAGCTCTGTGGTTTCTTCACCACCATGCCGGTGTTCTGATGTACTTCCCCAGTGTGCCTGGTTTGGAAGATCTGGTCATCTTAGACATCCAGTTAGTGTATGACAGTATCACTAATGTCATTCTTAAAGCCATGAGCTTTGATAACTTTGGCAAAGCCACAGCAGAGAAGTTCAGATCAACTGGTCAGTTTTCTGTGAGAGACCTAGTGGCAGCCACAGCTGGGATATCAGGAGATCTCATCCCACCTCTCAAACTAGTAGCTCTGTTAGAGTATCTTCATATAGTAGCACGTGTTATTGCTAGTGCAAGTGCCTCCTGTTCTTCTGTCAGCAGAGAAGATGTGTACATCATGCCTTGTGTCCTACGCAGTGCCAGTAAAGCTACACTGGATGCCATCTCTACTCACAAGTCTTGTCCTTTGTCCATAGCTCCTCTGAGAGTTCGCTACGTTTGTGGATTTGTACCTATAGGTGTGTTCCCAGCAATGATGGCTAGCTTTATAGGGAACAGCTCTTTCAAACTCAAAGAAGCAGGCATGATGAAGAACCTGGTCCAATTCCACTATGGCTTGGGCTATGCTCTCATTACATTCCTAGCTCACCCAAAGTTCTATGAGGTAGTCATCTCTCAACTTCCTAGAGGCAACTATGAGCCTCACATTCTGTGTGCTGGATTAAGGAAGGAGATAGAGGCCACCTTGGAGAAGGTCAGTTCTCGTATGAACTATGGCTACTTCATGAACTACCAGTTTGGATTTGAGTGTCCCTCTCACCCTGGAGGAGAACATGTGTGTGTAGTAGATAGAGAATCTTCCTTACCTCAAGCTATGCTGTGTCTTCAAAACTTGAAAGATAAAATCCCCCAAGACATGCAGAGTTGTCATAAAGTATGGTTTGGAGAGGTAAGTCTAACTATAATGTATAAAATGTACTATTACTATATTATCATTTTTGTTAGCCTTTGAAATCCACAAGTGAACCTACTTTATGTGCAAGTGATTCCCCTTCATCTCTACTTGGTAAGGTACCACATTGTGTACTTTTGTATACTATTCATAGAACACTTGATTGCAGATTCAGACCTTAATTGTTATTTACAACTATCCTACTGCCTTTCCAGATTCTACTGTCCATTCAGATCCTACAATCCAGCCAGATCTTACTGTCCAACCAGATCCTACTGTTCAGCCAGATTCTAATGTCCAGCCAAATCCTACTGTCCAACCAGATCCTACTGTCCAGCCAGATCTTACTGTCCAGCCAGATCCTACTGTCCAACCAGATCCTACTGTCCAACCAGATCCTACTGTCCAACCAGATCCTACTGTCCAACCAGATCCTACTGTTCAGCCAGATCCTACTGTCCAGCCAGATCCTACTGTTCAGCCAGATCCTACTGTCCAACCAGATCCTACTGTCCAACCAGATCCTACTGTCCAACCAGATCCTACTGTTCAGCCAGATCCTACTGTCCAACCAGATCCTACTGTTCAGCCAGATCCTACTGTCCAACCAGATCCTACAGTCCAACCAGATCCTACTGTCCAACCAGATCCTACTGTCCAGCCAGATCTTACTGATCCAGATCCTATTGTTTGTCCAAATCTTACTGTCTACTCAGACCTTACTTGTAATACTATCATAAGACTATTCCACAAAAAAGTTCCTTATAGTAACGCTAAGGATCTTGGTGTGTTCTTGAAAATTGATTTTGCAACTATAGAGGATCTCATCTACCAGAAGAGACCTAAAGAAATGATGGTAGCAGTTATTGACCATTGGTTGAAGTTTGGTGAAGATCCATCTTGGACCAAGTTGGCAGAAGCATTGGAGTATTGTGATCATAAGGTTATGGCAGACAAGATACGAAGAGAACATGGAGTAGAAGAAGCATTAGATACCAAGTCTCCAACTACTACAAGTGAGCAGATGTAGTTTATATCAAATGAAGATGAACTGTTTTGCTGCTATAGTAAATAACTGAAACATCTCCTCCCAGTCACTGAAGACGTTTCATTTCATTAAACAATATTTATATTTGAGTTGAGTTTGTATGTTGTTTCATTTTTTGAGTTAAACTTTTATAATGACTGTAACACAAAAAGTAGTGTAAAAATATTTTGTTAAACAATAACAGTACATTTATAAACACCTGTACTATTATTAAGTGACCGTAAACTGTAGAATTTATTAATAGGTGTGTGACACTCATTGCACATGATAGATTTCAAAGTGGGTATGGCACTTCATATATTCAGGAACAGTCGGACCTCACTCAACGGACCTTCCAAAAAACAGACAACCACGCTGCAGTAGACAAACTGGGATTGATTTCCTATTGAAAATTGTATATTAAGAGCTTCCGAGATGCGGACCTTCTGAATTCCGGACAACGGACAAAACAAAATTTCCACAACTACTACACCATACAAAAATTGTTTCACTTAATGGATATTTATTGAAACATATCTAAATTTAAAATAGTCCAGACAATTTTAATGAATCAACAAGTTCTTTCATTTTAATAATGTATTTCTTGGGTCCATATAGGCAGTAGATGCACGGTATTTCCAACCTATAGCCGGCACCTCGATTCACTTTGTTTCCAACAACCTCCGCAAATGCTTTATTAAATTCCCTCCTAAGAAAGTGAGACATACTTGAGGCCAGATTGTAAGGTACATGTCCCACTACTACATTTTCTTTCATTGTAGCCACTGCACTGCTATCATGAGAATTGTTTGTCTCCTGCTTTACCAGCTATAGCTCTTCTCTTACTGGAGACCAAATATACTTGTAAACATGGTATCCTCTAATAAATGACGATATTTTTAAAATGTCTAGATCTTCATATACAATTTGAATAGCCACACTAAACTAACTACTGAAATAAGTACTCTGAAATGCTGACTCAGTCACACTGCGGTTTTATTTATGGATTGTCTTGGCCGATTAAGTTAATGTATTATGAACTAAAGTGTCTATCAAAGCAGCCACTTATATACAGAACCACTGCAGAGCGTTGGCAACATGGTATTATATAAAATGAGTTGCATCATGACAAAAGGTAGTGTGAGTTAATGACTGGGTGATCCCAGAGTTCATGACCTCTCTGAGGGTAGTGTGAGTTATGACTGGGTGATCCCAGAGTTCATGACCTCTCTGAAGGTAGTGTGAGTTAATGACTGGGTGATCCCAGAGTTCATGACCTCTCTAAAGGTAGTGTGAGTTAATGACTGGGTGATCCCAGAGTTCATGACCTCTCTGAAGGTAGTGTGAGTTAATGACTGGGTGATCCCAGAGTTCATGACCTCTCTGAAGGTAGTGTGAGTTAATGACTGGGTGATCCCTGAGTTCATGACCTCTCTGAGGGTAGTGTGAGTTAATGACTGGGTGATCCCAGAGTTCATGACCTCTCTAAAGGTAGTGTGAGTTAATGACTGGGTGATCCCAGAGTTCATGACCTCTCTGAAGGTAGTGTGAGTTAATGACTGGGTGATCCCAGAGTTCATGACCTCTCTAAAAGTAGTGTGAGTTAATGACTGGGTGATGGGTAGTGTGAGTTAATGACTGGGTGATCCCAGAGTTCGTGACCTCTCTGAGGGTAGTGTGAGTTAATGACTGGGTGATCCCAGAGTTCATGACCTCTCTAAAGGTAGTGTGAGTTAATGACTGGGTGATCCCTGAGTTCATGACCTCTCTAAAGGTAGTGTGAGTTAATGACTGGGTGATCCCAGAGTTCATGACCTCTCTAAAGGTAGTGTGAGTTAATGACTGGGTGATCCCTGAGTTCATGACCTCTCTGAGGGTAGTGTGAGTTAATGACTGGGTGATCCCAGAGTTCATGACCTCTCTGAGGGTAGTGTGAGTTAATGACTGGGTGATCCCAGAGTTCATGACCTCTCTAAAGGTAGTGTGAGTTAATGACTGGGTGATCCCAGAGTTCATGACCTCTCTGAGGGTAGTGTGAGTTAATGACTGGGTGATCCCTGAGTTCATGACCTCTCTAAAGGTAGTGTGAGTTAATGACTGGGTGATCCCAGAGTTATGACCTCCTTGAGGGTAGTGTGAGTTAATGGACTGGGTGATCCCAGAGTTCATGACCTCTCTGAGGGTTAGTGTGAGTAATGACTGGGGTATCCCAGAGTCCATGACCTCTCTGAAGGTAGTTGAGTTAATGAATGGGTGATCCCAGAGTCATGACCTCTCTGAAGGTAGTGTGAGTTAATGACTGGGTGATCCCTGAGTTCATGACCTCTCTAAAGGTAGTGTGAGTTAATGACTGGGTGATCCCAGAGTTCATGACCTCTCTAAAGGTAGTGTGAGTTAATGACTGGGTGATCCCAGAGTTCATGACCTCTCTGAAGGTAGTGTGAGTTAATGACTGGGTGATCCCAGAGTTCATGACCTCTCTAAAGGTAGTGTGAGTTAATGACTGGGTGATCCCAGAGTTCATGACCTCTCTGAGGGTAGTGTGAGTTAATGACTGGGTGATCCCAGAGTTCATGACCTCTCTAAAGGTAGTGTGAGTTAATGACTGGGTGATCCCTGAGTTCATGACCTCTCTAAAGGTAGTGTGAGTTAATGACTGGGTGATCCCAGAGTTCATGGCCTCTCTAAAGGTAGTGTGAGTTAATGACTGGGTGATCCCAGAGTTCATGACCTCTCTGAAGGTAGTGTGAGTTAATGACTGGGTGATCCCAGAGTTCATGACCTCTCTGAGGGTAGTGTGAGTTAATGACTGGGTGATCCCAGAGTTCATGACCTCTCTAAAGGTAGTGTGAGTTAATGACTGGGTGATCCCAGAGTTCATGACCTCTCTAAAGGTAGTGTGAGTTAATGACTGGGTGATCCCAGAGTTCATGACCTCTCTGAGGGTAGTGTGAGTTAATGACTGGGTGATCCCAGAGTTCATGACCTCTCTGAGGGTAGTGTGAGTTAATGACTGGGTGATCCCTGAGTTCATGACCACTCTGAGGAGAGAACACACATCACAAAACACAGATATGATGACAGTCAAGAAAATTACATAGCTAAATACATGCACACTGTCAGACCCTCTGCTTCTTAACAAGGTTCACCCAACAATGCTAAAATTAAATCCCTTTCTGTCAATTTCAAGTTTAAATCGTAATTAACAATTCATGTATAAGATAATGGAGAGAGAGTGAGAGTATGACGGTCCCTGTTGGTGGTCAGCCCCTCCATAGACTGCAAATGGGATCATAAAAAAGGAAATAAAAATGTAAAACTGACCAATCACAAAGAAAAAGAACCATGAACTGACCTATCACATGAAAGCACAAACATTCACAAAAATAAGTAATTATAGAATCTAACCAGGCAACACAAAAATGATACCTAAAATTCAGCTGCAACTACAACTATTAAAACTACAAAGAACACACAAACATACATGAGAATAAGTTATTTCTGTCATTTTGAATGTTGTTCCCACACACTAAAGTATTTTGTTGTGTTAATCTTCTTCCTGCTCTGTGGTTGTGAAAGGAACCACATTATTACAGCTAGTTATTTTTGTCCTTTACTTGCTCTGCAGGCAGAAAAGGCTGGGAAGAAAAGAAATTATTTGTCTCTGGAGAAGAAGGTTGAAGTTATTAAGTATTCCCAAATAAATCCTGGTACAAATGTGAGAGATTTAAGAGCACCATTTTCTTGTGGAAAAACTCAGATAGCTCAAATTTTGAAAAATAAAGATTCTTTATTATCTATGTACCACTCCAATGCTAGTGGAAGTAGAATTCACACAAAAAGATATCTCGAGTATCAGAATTTGTTGAAGTAAATGAAGCTCTATATGAATGGCACTCTCTAGCTTGCTCCAAGAATATTTATGCGGGTGGTCCAGAATTGTCAGAAAAGACTAAACAAATTGCTGTGCACTTAGGTAAGTCAAATTTAAAGGCTTCTCGTGGTTGGCTAGACAAATGGAAGAAAAGATACAATATAAAATACTTAAAAATATGTGGAGAATCTGGAGATGTTCACAATGAGATGGTAAAGTCATGGAAACAAAGGCTACCTGAGATTGTTCGAGCTTATGATAAGGACAATATATGGAATGAATGAGTCTGGTCTTTTTTTTTCCCGAGCATTACCTGATCGTGGCTTTGGCAACAAAAGTAAGGAATGTAAAGGTGGTAAAAAAAGCAAGCAGAGAATAACTCCAGCTTTTTGTAACTGCTTCTGGTTCTAAAGAGAAGCCAGTAGTAATATGGAAGTCAAAAAACCCAAGGTGCTTGCAGCGGTTTGACAAATCTGTTCTGCCTGTGAATTATTTTGACCAAAAAATGCTTGGATGACAAGTGAAATACTTGAAGAAGTTATCAGAAAACTTAATTGTAGGTTAGCCCATGCTAATCGCTCTATTTTGCTTCTTATGGAAGGTTGTCATCCACCAGAGTTGGCGTCAAAGTTTTCTCACATCAATGTTTGTTTTTTACCAGCTAACACCACCTCTAAGCTCCAGCCATTAGACCTCGGTATTATTAAGAATTTTAAAACTCATTATCGGTGTTTTTGTTGAGGCATGTTATAGCTAAGATAGACAGCTGTAATAAAGCATCTGAGGTTGTTAAGTCCATCAACATTTTAATGGCAATTGAGTGAGCAACCAAAGCTTAGTCAGAGGTAATGCCAGAAACCATAACCAAATAGTTCAGAAAAGCTGGTGTCCTCAGTGCAGACTTGGAGTGATCACCTGTGGAAATGACGAGGAAGATCCATTTTTAGAGGCTGATGCTCAAACTGAAATTCATTCTCTCATCACAGAAACAACTCCAAATGATACCTGCCCAGTGAATGAATATTTGAGTGGTGATGATGATCTGGCAGTGTGTGTGCTGGAATGACAGATGATTGGGATTCCAGCTTCTTAGATCAATTGGTTGAGCAAGATGATGATGATGATGATGATGATGACAACAACCCTTCTGTTCCTTCTCTTTCACCTCCTTTACCTAAGTTGAAGAGCTTCAAAGAAGCAATAGATGCATTAGAAGATGTAACTTCATTTTTGGAGCATCGTGGCCATATAAGAGAAGTCATGGAGTTAGGAATAACTATAGACAATATTGTTAACTTAAAATTTTCATCCCTAAAGCAGACTAATCTAGCTACGTGATTTTTTAAACTGTTGATCTATAGCTAGGTTCAATTATTGAAGTGTAATGTAACCTTTTTATTCATTTATTTCACTCAATTCATTTAGTTTCTCTAATTAATAATCAAACATTTACACAATCAAATATTAGATGTAAAAAAAAGTCAAATAAGTGATGGCTTCCGAAAGAGGACAGCTTCTCAACAATGGACAAAACTCGTGTTCCCATTTTGTCCCTTATTCGGAAGTTCGACTGTATTGTGTGACACATGTAGTGGGTGGGTGTGGCACTCATTGTACTACTGTTCAATGTTGGAGTTGTTCTTCTCGAAGGTGAGGAGGAGGGACTTTATTGTTTATAGTGACAGTCAGCACTTTCTCAGGTGGACGAGGCAGAGGAAGACTTTGCACTTTAGGACGCAGTTCTTCTGCTAGTTGGGAGATATGAGAAAGATAGTTCTGGCCTAAAATATGTCTCTGCTTCACTTTCTGCACAAAGTGCTGACCATACGCCTAAACAAAAAATAATAAAATAAAATAGTTAGCCCGTAGTGGACTAATTGTTGGCCATAGGTTAATAACACTAGTATTAGAGGTGTGATTTAGCACAAATGGCTTCCCTAGCTATATACAATAAAAAGGTTAAAATGATATTGAATGCATATTATATTATTTTGGTTTCTTTCAGATTTTCAATATAAACATCTCCAGTGTTTAACTCTCTATATGCAATGAACTACAAGTGATATACATTACAAGACACAGTACAACCTGATAAATGTTTGAACTACAAGTGATATACATTACAAGACACAGTACAACCTGATAAAGGTTTGAACTACAAGTGATGTACATTACAAGACACAGTACAACCTGATAAAGGTTTGAACTACAAGTGATATACATTACAAGACACAGTACAACCTGATAAATGTTTGAACTACAAGTGATATACATTACAAGACACAGCACAACCTGATAAAGGTTTGAACTACAAGTGATATACATTACAAGACACAGTACAACCTGATAAAGGTTTGAACTACAAGTGATATACATTACAAGACACAGTACAACCTGATAAAGGTTTGAACTACAAGTGATGTACATTACAAGACACAGTACAACCTGATAAAGGTTTGAACTACAAGTGATATACATTACAAGACACAGTACAACCTGATAAAGGTTTGAACTACAAGTGATATACATTACAAGACACAGTACAACCTGATAAAGGTTTGAACTACAAGTGATATACATTACAAGACACAGCACAACCTGATAAAGGTTTGAACTACAAGTGATATACATTACAAGACACAGTACAACCTGATGATAAATGTTTGATTTTTGCCATTATAAAAATTAAATAAATAAGAATTTATATTTATTTAGTTAGCCTTGTTGTTCTAGCTCATAGCCATTCACTTAGTTTAGGAAGGCATCAATCAGTCCATTTATTCCTAAAGTATGAGTGTATATGTAGCTGTTGAATATTAATTATAGCTAACTATAGGGACTTACTTTCTTGACACAATTTTCCAGACTTCTCTACATTCTGATCTAAATGACCAGTAGCACCGGACAAAAAGCACTCGGCTACTAAAACACAGCAAATATTTGAAATCATGTATGGTAAAGAGTTTACAATGTGATAGTTCCACTCACCACAACTTGAACTGTCATTGTTCTATGGTTGATTACAGTCTACCCTCTAACATCAATTATTTTTCCAGTTTCTAGTAATTCTATCATGTCTCTTTTAATTCTTATGTAATTTTTTTGTGGTCATTTATTATGATGATTTTTTTATGGTCAAAACATTTTGTCAGCATATCAAAAGATTGAATAGTTTGTAATAGTCTATAAATTGTCTCACAGTCTCTTATTATCAATTGAACATCTTTCTGGTTTCTAGCAGTTGTTGTAATGTCTATAAGTAGTAGTTAAAATATCAGGTGGTTATTAACTGTTAAAACTGAAAACTTCTATTGTAGTGTAGAATCTTAGGGACTGTAAGTAACCAGAACACTGAAACAGTAATTCTAAGAGACAGTGTTATTTGAGTGTAAACGTTTTCTTTGTAGCTGGAAGGACCTATGTCATATTACTTAATATCTAATCATTTTATGCATTTCACTCTGTCCAAAATTAATTAATGTGCATCTGAGATAGATAAACTCCTTGAAGATTTATCACCCCTTGAGGTAGACAAGTCTAATGAGGATTTCATAGCTGCAGTAAAATCAGACCCAACCCTCAAATGTTGGTCATCCCTTGGTGATCACAAATTGTGAGGTTTCTCGTGGAAACAGCATGTTGGTTTTATCAAAATATACTGAATAAGAATAATTTAGTGATGTGTTGGTAATACCCCACAAATACGGAGACAGAATTTTACACATTGTCCATGATAATTCAGGCCATTTAGCATTTAAGAAAAAGCTTATATAAAGGAGGTTCACTTGGCCATCTGTTTCTAAAGATGTTGTAAATCATGCAAGACTTGTCAACTCAATTCTAAGTACAGACCCCCGAAGGTCCCTTTAGTAGAAAGACCACTACTAACAGAGCCTTTTGAACAATCTCTTCCCAAGGCAAAGGGTGGTGTAAGGTCATTTTAACTTATATATGCTTGCCAACAAAGTGGCCAGAAGCCATCCCATTACGTTCAATTTCTGCCAAGACTGTTGCTGAAGCATTGTGGTCTACATTTTCAAGGACTGGCCTACCCCATGTACTCCTAATAGACCAGGGTACTCAGTTCAAAAGCTCCCTCACGAGAGAGCTGTGTTTCCAGTTTGGTATTGACAAACTTAGAACCTCAGCTTATCACCCTCTGACAAACGGATGCATTGAGAGGATGTATAAGACATTCAGAGCTATACTTGCCAAGTGCAAGGACAAATCATTGGATTGGAGAAACAAATCCCATATGTGTTGTTTACATTGAGATTGATCCCACACAGTGAAAGTGGGTACAGACCATATAACTTAGTGTAAGGATATAGAAGTCAGAACCCCATTGATGTTCTTTATCATGGTGGGTATGAGTCTCCACAGGAGAACCTTTCTGTTTGTGAGTGGGTCAACTCATTGTGTGATAGACTAACTTTAGTGAGGGATGCAGCTCTCATGAACATGACTGAAAGTAAAAGAAAGAATATAGAACAAGCAAATAAAAATGAAAAACTCAGAGTTTTTGAGGTGAGTAATAAAGTTTTATACAGAGTCCCAGGCTTGAGTAGCAAGCTGGAAGATTCCTGGGAGGGCCCCCTCAGGGGTGGATCTAGGATTTCTTAGGGGGGGGGGGGGGGGGGCTCTTTCAAGGGGTGAAATAGCTATAGCTACTTGTGGGACAATGTTGGCTATATTGCAATTCCTATAACACTAATTCTAATATTCATTCACAAAATAAATAGCATTATAATGTGACTGTCCAGAACTTGGATGAACTGTTAAATCAGGAAGTAAAAAATAAAACAGAGAAATAACAATTTACAGAAGTTATTTAAGTCTAGAATAAAGAAAAGGAATGAACAGTAGGTGTTGGCGAATCATGCACATTTTTGTGTATGCTATGCTAACAATGCCAATCATTTTAGTAATTAATCTACTTGAAACACACTTGTGGACACAGTTCAAAGGTCACCTCAACCACATGCACAACTACAAGAATCCTTGTACACATGTCTAATCTGAATTGTGATATGGCAACTGTTGATATGTGAGTTGTTGATCTGCATCCTGCGGGATCTGATAGTATTTTATTTCTTACAGAAAGTGATATTGGAATCTTCAAATAGAATTACAAACATAGAGGGTTTTTAGTAAACTCAAAGATGCATTTAAAAAGTCTTAAAGCAAGTCTCTGGAAGACTGCATCAAATTGCTATTGTTATAGTACAATAAAAACTAATTATATTTTTTCCAAAAACTAGCAACTTCATTATGCTTACAATTACACTAAATCATGCTACATTTGCTAGTGTTTATGAAATCACATATTATGCTCAAGATCATGCCAGCATAATTTTCTAATGCTTAGTGATCTAGCTAGTGATGAAAGTAGGTTTATATAATCGTCAAATTCAAAATTGGCGGCTTTTCGACCTACAGCAAGTCTCTCGAAGACTACATCAAATTGCTATTGTTACAGTACAAGAAAACTAATTGTATTTTTTTTCAAAAACTAGAACCTCATTATGCTTATAATTACACTAATCATGCTACATTTGCTAGTGTTTATGAAATCACATATTATGCTCAAGATCATGCCCAGCATAATTTACCAATGCTTAGTGAATAGGTACACTTAATCATGAAAGAAATAAGTTCTATAAGTTGTGTATTCCTTGTAACTCTGATTGTTTTCTTCTCGAAACAGATGCCACAGGCATTGAAGCAGTCCTCAGTGTATGCAGATAGATTGTGGAGACCTGTGTCTTTCCTCTCTAAACAATTGCACGGACCCCAAAAGAGATACTCTACCCAGGAGTTGGAAGGATTGGCATTGTATACATCTATTAACCATTTCACATGTTATCTTTATGGCAGGCGTTTTAGAGTGGTGACTGCCGACAAGCCATTGGTCAATTTGTTGAAAGAGAAACAAAGAAACAGCAGACTTTTGTACTGGAGCCTAAAGTTGTGCAATTTTCACATTTGATATTGAATACAGAGAAGGTGTATTGAACTATGAGGCTGACTGCCTGAGTTGATATTGAATACAGAGAAGGAGTATGGAACTATGTGGCTGACTGCCTGAGTTGATATTGAATACAGAGAAGGTGTATTGAACTATGAGGCTGACTACCTGAGTAGGCAATACACTAAGGAATACATTGAGGAAGAAAGTTCTATTTTGGAGAAGGGGGAGATGTAGGCACTACATAAGAACAAATCAAACATTGTTTGTGTAAGTGAATGTTATTTGTACATTAAGTGTTCATAAATGATTCTTAGTCACGTGGGATATGTCGGTATATGCAATTTCTTGTTCTCGTTATGTACTTGTAATCACTCCTATAAAAGTATTGTCACTTTGTGTGTGTGTGTGTCAGTTCTTCTTGTGCTATTCTTCAATTTAAATTATATATTTAAATCCAACTCTATTCGTTGAAGATAGCTTGCTTACGAGTGAGGGAGATAAGTAAGGACCTCATGGGAGCACTAACTACCTGTGGGAAGACTTTGTAACGTTAACTCTCACCTACAACCAAGCGCTACTATAAAATAGGTAGTTATTACAAAATCATCCCAGACCAAAGAATAGTGTATTGGCTATTCCAATCAGGTATCAATATAGCTCGAGCAATAAAATGGTAGATGTAAGAAGCTAAACAGGGTAGAGACACTGGTATATATTTTCAACCAGAAACTCCACTTCCAGCACTCGGTTAAACCACGGGCAGCAAGAAATTATTAGCTCATGTGATTATGACATGATCATAGCATGACACACACACACACACAGACAGACAGACAGACAGACAGACAGACAGACAGACAGACAGACAGACAAACATACAGACAGGACCACTACTATAACCCTATTGCATATGTGTGCTGAGGGTCAATTTATCAATAGAGGCATAGATATTCAAACAGTGTGCTGTATAAAAACTACTGAAACCACATGAAGACTGAATAATCTGAATGCTGCAATTTGTAATTAATTTGAACATATTGATAGTCTCACCGAATTGTATTTCAATTACCACTGCATGATAGGAGAAATAATTAAATTCATTTTCTATAAAATAATAATAACAAAAATTATAAGCATTGTAGTTTTCTCTACAGCCAATTAGATTAAACTCGATGTTTGAATTCACTGTTGTCAAACGATAGTTCTTAGGGAGGTAGTCATAAATTCTTTCTCAGCCTTCTTTTACTCATTAGATGTATTCTCTCTCTTTCACAGACTTTTTAAACAATACAGAATTAAAAATATTTGATTGTCACCAACTAGCTATAAACACACTACTTGCATAATGCACAAGCACTCTGCCACTGAGCTACAATAACCAGCCAGCAACCAAAATTTTCTTTTTCAATGACAATTAGTAGAGTATAAAATTCCACCGATAAAAAGATTCTTTGAAATTTTTTTTCTCCATTGGTCTGTTCAGAGCAAGACTGTAGCATAGCAGTATCCCTAGCAGTATAAATGTTCCATAGGGATGTCCAACTTATCCAGTTAAGTAACCAGTCAGCCAGTTAAATACCAACGGCCTGTTACGCCACCAATGGTCTGGTTACACAACTGGACAAATCCCGTTATACAATTAGACATCTTTTAACTGTCCAGTTATGTAACTAGTCAGTATTCTAGCCATCCAGTTATGTAACTGGACCATATGATAGCCATATGTTTGCTGTCTAGTTACACTACTGGTCTGTCATGTACCCACTTATATGTCAGGTACATCCAGTTATGTGTTGAGAGGACTCCTACACTCAAATAGATATCATTTAAGAGATTATGTTAATGTTTAGATTTTTCTAGTAGTTGTTTTAGTCAGCTATTATTTTTTTTCTAGGTAGCTACTGAACCCTCTCACTGGCAGTTAAAATTCAGTGATATTCTTTTTTCTAATAATGAACGGTGTTTAAAAAGTACCTAGCAATCATATATCACATGAAAGTAACATGTATTGTTCAACATTGGTGGTCAAATTTGGTTGCCTAGCAAGAAACCACAAAAATGGTTTTGTGACTAAAACATTACTATAGCGCAACAATGTGATCAGTAAACATTCCAGTGCAATATTAGTAATCGCTTTGTGCATGATTGGATAATTTTTCCTGTTATTATGGACAGTCATCTCAGCCAGCAATGCTGTTGCTCACGGAAGACCCAGGGAAGGTGTGACTGACTGCTAGCTCAGTAAAAAAACATCAAGTGTAAACGACTATTTCGCTAATAATTCCAGTCCTCTGCACACACTCACTCCTCATCTAGCAATTCTCCTACCCATATTCCTCATTTCTCATTCATCCACTACTTTGTCTGCCTTTCTTACTTTCAACAAATTGTAACCTTACAGAAGTAAATTGAATGAATAGAAGAAGTCCAAAATAATTCAGAGAACAAAGGCAGCTCACTCAAATCTTTATGCATTGATGGGAATTGGTTAAAGAAAGTTTATAGTTATGACCAAATTAGAACCATATTACTGGGAAAGCTATTAGCTATGCATAATAAAACTTACCGCCACGTTACTGGGAAAACTATTTCGTACTTTTATTTGAATATAAAGCATAAATAGCTGTTTGTCTTACCTGGAATATCAACTTCCATTTCCTCTTCAACATAGCTGCTGGTATCTTCGCTACCTACAGTGCTCTAGTAGCTCTCAAGTTGAAAACTTGAAGTTTCCTCAACTAGCAACGAAATGACAGCTTTAATGAGCAAGTCCCACTGTCTATCCTCGACATATATCTCCTGTACACTTTTCCTCCCACTTTCGCCGTCGGAATGTCGCCACAGACAAGATTCACCACTTCAGTTGCAACAAATTTATCGCCATTTTTCAAACTAACATCAAGTTTATTTTTTTAGCTTGACTACCTTTAGTTACATAGTTGCTATTTCTATTCTAAAAAATAATATGTAATAGAACAACACATTGGCCGTGCTCGGGATGCTGCAGCTAAGCTTTAGCGTTTATCGTTTATGGGCAAAATAATTATTCCCGCATTACATCGTCTTTGAGCGCCTATAGGCGCTTGTGCCAGTGAATGGGTTCACATATACAGTTGAAACAACTGAATCAAGAAATTGCTAGTTAACTGCAATTGTTTTGTTTTTTTTAATCTTTTTTTTTTTAGATTACTAGGTGGAATGTACTTATTAACTAAAATATCTATGATATGAATAAGTTAAAAAACCATGCTAAAATTTTTAAGTAAGTACAGTAACATCAGCCAAAAATAAAATCATTTGCACACAAATTGTATTTTATCGTGTAGTTACATTTAAAATAATTTTTTTAATTTTTTTGAAGCATAAACTAAAACTAAAATTGAATCTTTTATAACTGGTACAATCACTTACATAACTAGCTATCCAGTTACATAACAGTATATCCTATTTATAACTGGACAACCAGTTACGTAACCACCTAGCGGCACGCATCTATACGGAACATAAATACAGAATTGGAGTATGTGGTTGCCGGTGGGTAGTCGTAGCTCAGTGGCAGAACACTTGTAAGTTAAGCTAGCTGTTTTGGCTTCGATTTTAGGTGACAACCAAATATTTAATGTTAAAAAAAAACCCTGTGAAAGAAAGGATACATCTAATAAGCAGGTCCATGTGAGTGGGCTATATTTAAAATAATACTAGTATACCAGTTGCTATGGTTCGAGGTGCCACCAGCTCAAAGTGTTTCTACGAAAAAGTTATGTTGGCCTAGAGTGGGCAGAGTTAGAAAGTCCGGTCAATAAATTATATGCACACTAAAAACCCACACAGTTACCATTGCTATTTCTAACCTAATGCAAATTGTTATAGCTACAGCAAAGTTTAGGCACACAATACACGTAATTTTATGATGATTGTGTTGAATTCGATAAATTAATTTTAACTGATTCTATCAAGTGTCTACTTAACAAGGATAATCCAACATTTCATCTAGCAAGCTACTTTATGTTGCTACAATTACCTTACTTTTATTTGATACAGCTCTAACTTCCTCTGTACCTGCAATTGCAGTTTTAATTTGATTCATTTGAACTCTTCCTCATCCAGCCATTCCTTGTTTATACAAACTCAAAAGAATCTCAGTTGTGACAGGTAATAGACCCACTTAGAGAGCTACATCCAGAGCCTGGCCTGTGCCAGATTAGTAGTTCCAGAGATATTCAAGCCTCCGTGCTGATTCTTAAAAGAAGAACGAGAGCACCGAGGAAGTAGAGCTCGCCTAATACCACACGACAGCAGGCGTGGCTGATGAGTGGGTGGAGTTTATTTGGAATGTAACGTACTTTCAACTGCGGATATTCGTTTGGACATACTATAGTACTACTTCCCGGAAACTAGCAAAATAGTCCTAAGTGGTTTCTCTCTCGAACGATACTTACCAGGTTTAATGGGTGCGGCTGGGCATGGAATGGCACTGGTGTAAACAATTCTAGCTGGAGAAGGGGAGGCTGACGAGGATGGGCGAAATGGACGTGGAGTTAAGGTAAGGCTAAATCTAGTAGGGGTGAATCTGGTAAGTGCCAGGGGAAATTGGTACACTAAATCTTACGTTTGGGCATTTTGAGGTTGTTGCATTAAAAATAAAACAGAACAAAACATAACAAGTAGTTCCCACACAGGGAGTGGGAGTGACACTGGAGCTTCTCTTTTCCTCCCCCTAAACAGAGTTATACCCCCTAAAGAATGTTTCCCTCCCTCCCTCACCCACGAAAGAAGCCTCAAAGATTTATATAATCTCCCATTTTTTATGTATATTAGAAATGATTAACTTACAAGTAGTTTCTACATTTACAACTAAATTCTCGGGTTTTGCTGTCCATTCATGACTATATATTCATGTGGGTAGTGGGGTGAAGGGAGTGCAGTAAGTAGGACTCATGAGATTTTTAGTGGTTAATTCTTTGGTGGATTGCTACATATGTACACATCTCGAGGTATATTTTGACCCTCCTCTAGCGATGATATCCCACCCCCTAGCTGGGATTTAGATGTCTGACCCTGAGAAAACCAGGATAGAATTAATAGTGTATTTCCCATTGTATTATTTGCTTGCCACAACAGGCAAAATTTTAGAGGTTGGTTAGTAGGGATTGAACTTTTTATGGCCGCAGTATTGTGTTCTTAATGTGGTGGCATGATGTATGCTGGGTGAGGGAATTTCCAGTCGTCATGACACCAGAGTGAGCCTGTGCTATGACCAGTTTCCAACTCACAAGCTTAGCTAGCTAGACATCAGTGGTTAGCCAGGGCCTAGATGGTCATCAGTTTCATCATCGCTAAGAATTCTTAGTCTACTATCAGAGTCAGAGCCTGTCTTTCAGGTTCAGTGCCTTTTATGGCAGATGGAGCCTGTATGTGGGTATTGGGGAATATATTGCACTACTTGTGGTGTGGGAAACAGTCTGCACCATCTCAGAGACAGCCACACCCATTCATTTACAGTCACTAAAGAGCATCATTGGTACAGGCAGTCAGAATGATTATCATTCAGTACCTTGTTGTATAGCAAGATATGTGGAGAAGTATCCAGGGTGTGGTTTCAGTATTGTTGTACAAGTACAGTTCGTCCAGCTTAAAGAGTAGAAAGTACAGATCTCAAAACTTAGACTAGTTGCAATCACAATAAGCTTAGCCATACCTTTTTTGAGTTGTTAGATCCCAATCCACTCGAAACTAAGTCATATAAAACAGCATAAGTATAAGAACTACGCTATCTCCATAGACATTCCATACATTAAGCGCCATTTTTTTGACGTCACAAATTCGTCCGTCCTACGTCACAACTCGTAGTTAAACTGGAGCCGCGCCCTCACACGGCTGCTCCTATGCGGGAACTTCACCGAGGCGCGTAACCGCAAATTGACTGTTTTTGCTATGTCTTTATATTTCTTTTTCTGTGTACTGTGGGCTTACTTTGTTGTCACAGATGGAATGAGCACCAATAGAGGACAAGAGGCAAGCCAAATTTGAAGAATGAAGACCCGCCTGGGAGGGAGATACAGCTCTGCACACTGGCTACTATTCAGAGTTATTTCGAAGCAGCCGAAAGAGCTACTGCGCTCATTTTTTTTCCAGAGGTAGCCTGAGGGCTTCTTCGCAACATTACAGAGCCATATTTCTAATATCTATATTTTTTTTTTTTGTTAACAGTAAAATTTCATGCCGTTTTACTCGTGCGTTATTCTAAAAAAACTCTCTGTAACTTATTCTAAGGGGGGTATTTTGCTTGTGCGCAAAATTTGGATTCAATTCAGTGATCCAGTTCCACGAAATATCAATTTTTATTTTCAAGTTGACAACTGATTCGCAATTTCACCCCGCCCCCCCCTAACGTTGAGCTCCGCGAACGCGCAATTATTTGGTAAGATAATCAATTAACTTGTGACAGCTCTAAAAAGAGCCCATTTGTAAACAATAATAAGAAATACAAATGAGCCGTGAGATGGCCGTTGTAACTTTGGAAATAGTCCCTCGAGCAAAAGTGATGGCGTATTCCCGATGTTGCTTGGAGTTGGTTGCTCATTAGTGGGAGCGGGTAGTTCAGCACAAGATTTAGACTTGTAGGCGATAGGGCTGAAGAGTATAGCGGTAGCAATCCCGATGGAAAGAACTGAAGTGATGATGACGGAGTCTATACGCAGCGGAGTCTAGGTTGGTGGAATTGTCGGAGCTGGTACCAGTCAGGGTGGAGTTGGTCATGGTTGAGACAGAGTTTTAAGCTGCTCCAATGGCTTCACAAGTACAGCTTCATTCCCCTGCAAGTATAATAGAAGGATCTTATTCGAAATGACTGTCTCAGACTAGTACACTACATACAAGTTATAGCTCAGAGACCGTTTGTGTCCACCTGCTTCGCGGTTTTTGGCGCCAAAGTTAATTGATTGTTTGCGTGGCTCGGTTACAGGCCATCTCCCGCGTTTTACCAGCGTGTCCAACATCCCCTGGTTTAGTTCACAAATGCGCAAGCGCAACACTCTGACATCACAAATACGTCGTCATTGAGATAAGAGCTTCCGCAAAGGTCACAACTTACACCGAAAATACTAACACTCTCACAAAAGCATTTTTATTTCCCTTAATTGTCAAGATAGGGGTTTCAAATTCATATGGATTAAAATACAACTATTTAGGTATTTTATATTAAATTCCCAAGACACTTACTTCAAAATTGCAAAATTACCAGCTTAAAGCATTTGGGGAGTTTAGTTTTTTATAAAAAATGAAATTAAAAATAAGTAAAATAGTATTAAAATATAAAAATTTGGTACAAATCAAATTAATGAGCCATAGATTCAGTCTGCAAAATCTTTAGACACTCGAATTCAATTTACTCTTTTTCTGGCTTAAAAACATCAAAAATATCCTCCATTTATAGGGTCACTTCTTCTATCTATTACCACAGTTGTGACCACAAACCACAATTTTTTAAAACATAATCGATTTCAATATATATTAATTTGTGTGTGTGTGAAGTTTCAGCTTCCTGACATCAATCTGACTGCACATGTATACATTTAAAGAACAATTAACAAAAAACAGAACTTTCTACTCTTTAAGCTGGACGAACTGTATGTATGTAGTAAAATGGTAAAACAGGTGAAGATGTAGGTGTAGATGAGACTAATGATAATGTAGGGTAGTTGTGAGTATTGGTTAATGGAGGGTTTCTTAGGGAGTAGAGAATGAACTTATATGTTATTTCTAATTTGTTCATTGTTGTTATGAGTGGGCAGAGTGATGTTGCACAAGCTTCATAGTTCTAGTAAGTGATGACGTGTTGGATGGAAAATGAAGTGTATGGAGTAAGGTGCTTATTTAAGCAAGGGTTGCTATATTTAAATTGCTCACCCATCTGGGCTGCATTGCATATGATGCATTAGAGTTGGAGCATGATATTGCAGGATTTGATGATGTATAGCATCAATAAACAACAGCAGTTTAAACTAAGGGTTAGTGGAGTGGAGGTTTGAAGAAAGTACTTAATGTAATACATACCAACTTGTCTTCATTTTAAATTTGTTGTGATGAGGCATGGCTTAGTATTTCCAGTAGATACTGTTGGTGAGCTGGGGAAATGAAGGCTGTAAGGTGTAGGGTAAGGGGCGTGTTTAACATGGAATGCCTTAGACTGCTTGATCACCCATCTGGTGTACTTCTACATGATACACTAAGAGACAAAATATAGTTCCAGATTCTGTTCCGTAGTACGACTGTAAAACGATAGCTTTTTTTTGTTGTGGTTGTCTTTTTACCGTTGCATTCCGTGCAGTTTTGACTAAACAGCCGACACTATTTACTAACACTAAAAACGGTTAAACTTTTCCGTCGATTCACTGATATTTTCTAGCTAGAAACTCTTCCATAGCTGTATCATCAATCTAAAACCTTGTTATCACCCGTTAAATGCTACGGGGATAGCGCAAAAAAGTTTGTACAAAATTTTAACTTGCTTCAATGAAGCTGCAGACCGAAGTTTCGATGTGCACAGAGCTATAACCAGGTCTGCACTTCGTACGTCTTAAGTTAGTGATGGGCCTCCAATAGTAAAAAAAAATCTAAACCTAAGAAGGCCCTAACATCGAGAAAACACTGATACTGTGCAGTAGTCGAGATAACAACAATACTCCGCGAGACAACTTCAAATAGAACAAATTCAATATTTTACCCAAAATGCTCCGTCTCAGGAGCCTGTAATAAAAAAATCAGAATGTTTTATTGGATATTATAGTATACTTAATTCTTTGAGCGAGGCATACGGTGAACAAGAAAAATTAAAACTGTAACTCAATCGAATGGAACAGCCATTTTTTAACCAAATTTATGCAATAGGTAGTAAATAGCAAACACTGGTTGGGTGGGAGCCATAATTGGAGACCTGTTTTCACAGAATGTGCAAATCATAACTTTCAGCTTGTGTGTCACAAACTAACACTTGTTCTGTCTTGGGAGAGAGGGTTGTACAGAGAGCACTGGCACTCATTTGGGGAGTGTCAATCTGGGCTGATGTGACTGAGGGCCCAGAACAGTTCATCTTTCATGGGATTAGAGATAGATACAAATCTGGTGGTTACAATTCCTGGATATAATATTGAGTTGACTGCAGGAGATGATTAGCAGTTGGTCGGCAGAAAGTCAACAACTAATATGAGTTTGGTGTTGGTTGTTTTTTTTCAAAGTCGATTTCTGCCATGTAGTAAAATTGTTTTGGTCAGGCAGTTCATGTCTTAGTGAATTGTTTTGACTATTCAGCACACACGATAATCTCATCATTTTCACTTGTCAGCAATGGATCTCACTAATGGTGTGTAAGGGCTGGGCAGTTTATGGCATCAGTTGCTGTTCAGTACATATTTTATGCTGATGCATCTATTTTGTGTGTGTGTATGTGATGCAATAGCAGAATGTCTATGGTGGTTTTATTAAGTTGTACTCAAAAATGTCATGAAATGAAGTAGTAAGGTCATAGGTAACCTGAGTTTGGCTCCTTTATGTATCTAACCTATGACCCCTCCACAATAGCATGCATGATTCTGGGGTGGCTAAGTGCCTGAAACTAAGAGTCTCCTCATTATTCAGATTATAACATATTCATCATTATATGTCTTAGTTAAGCTCATGTAAAAGCAAAATATCATTGTGGGAAGCTGTTATGATGTTTCTGTCTTACAAGCCAGTAAATTACATAGAGCACCGGTGCATGCCACTGTTAGTCCAGAGTGTCTCAGTCGACTCTCAGGAATCCATGCAAGTGAGGCTGGAAACATCTAAGATGGATTTGGCATAGGATAGTGTGTCCAGTTGCTGCTAACTGGCATGGGGCCTCCATTTTCCTTTAGATTTGAAGACAGTACACTTTTTGAGGGAAAAGTATCTTGGAAGGTAGCTTACGCATGCTCTTGAGAGCATTGGGACTAATACTGGAAGCTGAAGTTATAATGATCACATTTTCACATTTTCAGCATTGAGGCCACAATTGCTGCTCAAGGTAAAGTTGGACTATTAGAAAATAATGCTACAACTCTGCTCTTCAAGCTAGGCCACTTGAGTTTGTTCTTGGGACTGATCTATTTATCAATATGCAGTGGTGATTTCAGTTTTAACTTTAAAGGGATTATTTATATAATTGTCTTGCCATTTTGTGTTCCAGCACACCTCTAGTTATATTGTATTTTGTGTTCCAGCACACTTCTAGTTATATTGTATTTTGTGCTCCAGCACACCTCTAGTTATATTGTATTTTGTGCTCCAGCACACCTCTAGTTATATTGTATTTTGTGCTCTAGCACACCTCTAGTTATATTGTATTTTGTGTTCCAGCACACCTCTAGTTATATTGTATTTTGTGTTCCAGCACACCTCTAGTTATATTGTATTTTGTGCTCCAGCACACCTCTAGTTATATTGTATTTTGTGCTCCAGCACACCTCTAGTTATATTGTATTTTGTGCTCCAGCACACCTCTAGTTATATTGTATTTTGTGCTCCAGCACACCTCTAGTTATATTGTATTTTGTGTTCCAGCACACCTCTAGTTATATTGTATTTTGTGTTCCAGCACACCTCTAGTTATATTGTATTTTGTGCTCCAGCACACCTCTAGTTATATTGTATTTTGTGCTCCAGCACACCTCTAGTTATATTGTATTTTGTGCTCCACCTCTAGTTATATTGTATTTTGTGCTCCAGTACACCTCTAGTTATATTGTATTTTGTGCTCCAGCACACCTCTAGTTATATTGTATTTTGTGCTCCACCTCTAGTTATATTGTATTTTGTGCTCCAGCACACCTCTAGTTATATTGTATTTTGTGCTCCAGCACACCTCTAGTTATATTGTATTTTGTGCTCCAGCACACCTCTAGTTATATTGTATTTTGTGTTCCAGCACACCTCTAGTTATATTGTATTTTGTGTTCCAGCACACCTCTAGTTATATTGTATTTTGTGTTCCAGCACACCTCTAGTTATATTGTATTTTGTGTTCCAGCACACCTCTAGTTATATTGTATTTTGTGCTCCAGCACACCTCTAGTTATATTGTATTTTGTGTTCCAGTACACCTCTAGTTATATTGTATTTTGTGTTCCAGCACACCTCTAGTTATATTGTATTTTGCTCTCCAGCACACCTCTAGTTATATTGTATTTTGTGTTCCAGCACACCTCTAGTTATATTGTATTTTGTGCTCCAGCACACCTCTAGTTATATTGTATTTTGTGCTCACCTCTATTATTTGTATTTTTGTGCTCCACAACACCTCTAGTGTAATTGTATTTTGTGCTCCAGCACAACTCTTTATATTTGTATTTTGTGCTCCAGAACACCTCTAGTTATATGGTATTTTGTGCTCCATCACACCTCTAGTTAAATAATGTATTTTGTGTTCCACCCCTCTAGTTCATTGTATTTTGTGCGCCAGCACACCTCTAGTTAATTGTATTTTGTACTCCGCACACCTCTAGTTTATATTGTATTTTGTGCTCCAGCACACCTCTAGTTATATTGTATTTTGTGTTCCAGCACACCTCTAGTTATATTGTATTTTGTGCTCCAGCACACCTCTAGTTATATTGTATTTTGTGCTCCAGCAGACCTCTAGTTATATTGTATTTTGTGCTCCAGCACACCTCTAGTTATATTGTATTTTGTGCTCCAGCACACCTCTAGTTATATTGTATTTTGTGCTCCAGCACACCTCTAGTTATATTGTATTTTGTGCTCCAGCACACCTCTAGTTATATTGTATTTTGTGTTCCAGCACACCTCTAGTTATATTGTATTTTGTGTTCCAGCACACCTCTAGTTATATTGTATTTTGTGCTTTAGCACACTTCTGGTTATATTGTATTTTGTGCTCCAGCACACCTCTAGTTATATTGTATTTTGTGCTCCAGCATACCTCTAGTTATATTGTATTTTGTGTTCCAGCACACCTCTAGTTATATTGTATTTTGTGCTCCAGCACACCTCTAGTTATATTGTATTTTGTGTTCAAGCACACCTCTAGTTATATTGTATTTTGTGCTTTAGCACACTTCTGGTTATATAATATTTTGTGCTCCAGCACACCTCTAGTTATATTGTATTTTGTGCTCCAGCACACCTCTAGTTATATTGTATTTTGTGTTCCAGCACACCTCTAGTTATATTGTATTTTGTGCTCCAGCACACCTCTAGTTATATTGTATTTTGTGTTCCAGCACACCTCTAGTTATATTGTATTTTGTGTTCCAGCACACCTCTAGTTATATTGTATTTTGTGTTCCAGCACACCTCTAGTTATATTGTATTTTGTGTTCCAGCACACCTCTAGTTATATTGTATTTTGTGTTCCAGCACACCTCTAGTTATATTGTATTTTGTGCTCCAGCACACCTCTAGTTATATTGTATTTTGTGCTCCAGCACACTTCTGGTTATATTGTATTTTGTGTTCCAGCACACCTCTAGTTATATTGTATTTTGTGCTCCAGCACACCTCTACTTATATTGTATTTTGTGCTCCACCTCTAGTTATATTGTATTTTGTGTTCCAGCACACCTCTAGTTATATTGTATTTTGTGCTCCAGCACACCTCTAGTTATATTGTATTTTGTGCTCCAGCACACCTCTAGTTATATTGTATTTTGTGTTCCAGCACACCTCTAGTTATATTGTATTTTGTGCTTTAGCACACTTCTGGTTATATTGTATTTTGTGTTCCAGCACACCTCTAGTTATATTGTATTTTGTGCTCCAGCCACAACCCTATATATCTATTGTATTTTGTGTCCAGCACCCACCCTAGTTATATTGTATTTGTTGCTTTAGCACAATTCTGGTTATATTGTATTTTGTGCTCCAGCACACCTCTAGTTATATTGTATTTTGTGTTCCAGCACACCTCTAGTTATATTGTATTTTGTGCTTTAGCACACTTCTGGTTATATTGTATTTTGTGTTCCAGCACACCTCTAGTTATATTGTATTTTGTGTTCCAGCACACCTCTAGTTATATTGTATTTTGTGCTCCAGCACACCTCTAGTTATATTGTATTTTGTTCTCCAGCACACCTCTAGTTATATTGTATTTTGTGCTCCAGCACACCTCTAGTTATATTGTATTTTGTGTTCCAGCACACCTCTAGTTATATTGTATTTTGTGCTCCAGCACACCTCTAGTTATATTGTATTTTGTGCTCCAGCAGACCTCTAGTTATATTGTATTTTGTGCTCCAGCACACCTCTAGTTATATTGTATTTTGTGCTCCAGCACACCTCTAGTTATATTGTATTTTGTGCTCCAGCACACCTCTAGTTATATTGTATTTTGTGCTCCAGCACACCTCTAGTTGTATTGTATTTTGTGTTCCAGCACACCTCTAGTTGTATTGTATTTTGTGCTCCAGCACACCTCTAGTTATATTGTATTTTGTGCTCCAGCACACCTCTAGTTATATTGTATTTTGTGCTTTAGCACACTTCTGGTTATATTGTATTTTGTGTTCCAGCACACCTCTAGTTATATTGTATTTTGTGTTCCAGCACACCTCTAGTTATATTGTATTTTGTGCTCCAGCACACCTCTAGTTATATTGTATTTTGTGTTCCAGTACACCTCTAGTTATATTGTATTTTGTGTTCCAGCACACCTCTAGTTATATTGTATTTTGCTCTCCAGCACACCTCTAGTTATATTGTATTTTGTGTTCCAGCACACCTCTAGTTATATTGTATTTTGTGCTCCAGCACACCTCTAGTTATATTGTATTTTGTGTTCCAGCACACCTCTAGTTATATTGTATTTGT
>WLWD01000058.1_pt1 | contig 55283 bp, 30 predicted proteins | sample 6712731 | NCBI WGS metagenome assembly WLWD01 (sample SAMN12718690, study PRJNA576275) | sponge metagenome | isolation source: marine sponge | host: Mycale hentscheli | place: New Zealand: South Island, Marlborough, Capsize Point | collected 2014-11-01 | reverse complement strand
TGTTCCGATTTTTCATTACAGGCTTCTGAGGCGGAGTTTTGGGGTAAAAAATAGGAGCCATCTAATTCAAGTTGTTTCATGGAGAATTTTAAGTTCGCCCACCACATGCAAAATTTAACTGTACAATGTACAACACAACATAAAAAGTGCCTGAAATATAGTTCTATGACCTGTCCATTACCGTGTTTGACAGTCATTCTAGTACACATACACACCCACCCACAAGATATATGCTTAGTAGGTACAACACAGCAACAGTAAGACTACAACATAATGAAGACATGAAGAATGTTTGTAGGAACTTTATTAGACTGTTGCCTGAGACTATGGTCCCCTAGATACTGATATGTTGATGACCTTTTTTATGGCAGCTGTACGTACAATATAAGAAATCATTTCTAGAACACCATAAAGGACTCAGTCCAGTTTACTACTAGAAGAAAAATGTTAGATTTACCATATTTCTTTTCTGAATGTACAAATTTTCAGAGAAAAGGCAAGAAGACTTGCACCTCAGTATTCGTAAAGCCACACAAACAAACAGGTAAAATTAAAAACTTTTACCATCATCTCCATTAACTTCGTGTATGCCTCACAAACCGAGCTACTTATGCAATTGGAGTTGTAAAACCAAATTCTAGAAACAAATCCATGCGCTTGCCATACAATCAGTACAGTTCACAACAGAAGAGAATGCCAAAGAAAAGATTATATTATACGTATATAGAGGGCTAAGAGAGAAAAAATTGATGTATTTGAAAAAGAAAAAAGTAAATTTACATGTAACTGAAACAGTCGTAGTCAATGTCAAGAGCACACAATTAGAAGAAAAGAAGGCTGGAGAATACATAATATCATAGCAGGGATTGGGGGATTGAGGGGGGGGGGGGGGGGGGGGGGGGGAGAGAATGTTAAATCCATGATTGACAGACGGGTCTGTAGCTATAGCTTTTACAAGACAGGACAGCCAGAGGGGAGAAGATACAACAATATTCAATGTATAAAGATGTAGCAGTTATAAAAAGGCTAATTTTGAAAACAACTAGAGATCTAGACGCTATCAAATTATGCTTGCCTATACACCTAAGCTAGAGTTCTACCCCACAGAAGACCCTACACTAGAGTATTATACACAACTAGTGGGATAAGTTCACAGCAGCATCTGAATTGTTTTTTACAAGTGTGCAAATAAAAAAAAATTCATTATTCAATCTTTCAGAGTCACCTTCTGGAGATTTTAGGGATGTCAGCATAATCAAGAATGGTTTAAACTTTAGATTTACATATGTATCAGTGTGAGGGAGAGACTAGGAGACAGAAGGAAGGACCTAGAATGTGTGTGTGCATCACAAGAACTTACCTGTTTATCTTATTAGCATTGTGTATGTGTGTGTTGTGCGTGATTTAGAACTATCCTAAATGTTGTGCATCATTTCAAACTTATATGCTAGTGTTGTCTAAATGTGCTGTGTCATTGTCACGAGGTTGAGTTTTTTAGTTTATTTGTGTGTGCGTGTGCCTGAGTATAAAGCACACGTACGTACGAGTTCTATGCCATTTTCATGAGATTGATTTTGCGTACAACCAGAACTTGGTCTAAGTATTGAAGGGTAGCTAGTCCGGGAGTTAATAGCCTGACTGGGTATCTTAAGCTGTGGATTGGACTGGTGGCAGCGTCAACTACCCTCTGAGGGACGTCAAGTGGAGCCAGAGAGTTAGCAGCCCCGTTTCCCCTCTACTCCAACGATCCCTTGCCCACAATCAGGTACCTCATATTCATCGCTACACTACTGCAGTTGAATTAAAGCAGTCAATAAAAACTACAAGCTACCATGTCAGCAAAGCTATTATAAAATTTTTAACTCTAGGGATAGATAAAAAAATTTAAAAATTATAAATAGCATTATTCACCTAAAATGATACCAACTATCCAAGAATTTAGCCTATGGCTTATGCACCAACTCCTTTGTTTGGACAACTTAGCCGTGAAGCACTGATAGTTTGTTTTGTTGCTTTCTCATTCTCTGCTCCAGAGTACCGTTTATATTTAAATCAAATTTTAGTTTCAGAGGACTAAATGGAACTCCAGTTTTAAATTTAAAAAGGTAAGCCATTGGCAAAACTCGTTTACGTATAAAATTACCACTTAAAATAAAGTCTAGAAACTGTGTGGCTACCGTTAACAATGTAAATCAATCTTGGTTATTGACTAACTACGACTTTTCATCTGGCTGCATTTAATATGTAGATAGAATACCAATGTAGGATACCCACTCAAATACATGGGTATTGTTAAACTAGTTATGATGCTAACAAATGTGTTTTAGACATTCTAATTGTCAAGCAAATTATCTTGCAGTGATGTATGTATATACTACTAAAATGTTCAACTGTATGAAAAATAGCTTCAGGTCCTGTAACAAAATATAGAAACAAAATATAGATATTCGAGTAATAGCACGGGTAACCAATAGCACAAGTAAAGCGATTGAAATAGCATGTGGCGAAGTTAAGTGCTATTTCAATTGCTTATAGTAGGTCAGCTTTTTAAAATAATCACTTGCAGTGTAGCTACACTGCATTGTTCACTCACTATCTCCATATTCAGGATTAGCTTCCTCTGGAACTTCATTTTCAACCTATGGTTCCTCTGGCGATACTGCTGCCACATTTACTAATAAACTTATGAACTTGTTCACCTTTAACTTTCACTAATGGAATTCCCCTAACATTCGTACTTTAATGGTACATTAAAAGGGTTAACGGAAGAGCCAAGAGCGCAAGCAAAAGGGGCGGAGATAGGGGTAAATGTAGCGGAAGAGGTGGCCCCCTACAGGGGAAGCGCATGACCAGTACTGCACAACATGGATAGTCATATGCATGAGCTACACAGTGAAAGTTTGGAACTAAACTTCAACACTAGTGTAAGACTAGGGCTAACACAGTGTACGGCAAACTATGGTGGAAGGAAGGGAGTCAGCAACACAGATCTCCAGTCCATCATCAACAGGGTAGTCGCCCGTGTACTATCGAGCCTTTGGAAGGACCACCTGGGGATTCACGAGAGGACGCGACGGCAGCTCCTCTGCTAGAACACCCACCACCCTCGTCGGATGGAGGTAATTCCAGTACTGGGGAGTGGTTAGGTAGAGCTTTCCCACTCCACTCGCTGCGAGTGTGAAAATGCGCAGGAAAATTAAGTGATAGTATGCGCTGACTTACACGGTTGGAGCGCTGAAAATGCGCAAAAAAATTAAGTGATAGTATGCGCCAACTTACCCGGTTGGAACGCTCTGCCTAAATTAGGTAAGAAGCCGCCTTCCTCGACTGAGCAGGCATGGTGGCCTCAAGTTTCTAGTATAATAAATCTGTAAAATCCTATGTGATCAGGTATTGTAGACATATATTATATTTAGAGATAATCACTGACCAAAAAACACAAAAAAGTTAAAACACCAAACGTTTCAGCTACGGACTGTAGCCTTCAACAGTGGTAATGATTCAAAAAGAAAATAAATAGTTACTATGACAGGTGAAAGCCTAAGGGCGGTACATGTTAAAGCACTTCGTTGGTAACCATGAGTCCTGAGTGTTAGCTATTTTGTTTTTTTGTTTATATGTTTCACTAGGCTACCATAAACTTGAGGCAACAATCCTTCATCTCTGTTGATTTTGCTCCCTTTAGTTTTAATGTACCATGACTCCAAATAACAACGAGGGTATAATTGATGGCAGATGTCAATCACTTTACCACTCTTCCAATCAATAACATGACTCTCTTTCATTGCATGTTCTGCAACAGCTGAAAAATGATAAGGTGAAGTTAGAGCTTGCTTACGTTCTTTTAATCTATGTGTTATTATTCTTCCAGTTTGCCCAATATAAGAGATGTGACAAGTTCCACATGATACCTGGTATATCACTCCTGTTTGTGACTCAACTGGAATGGGATCTTTTGGATGAACTAGAAGCTGCCTGAGGGTAGTGTGTGGCTTGAAGCAAGTTCTTATATCCAATGGTAACAGAATTCTCTTTATGCATTCTGACACATTCTTTATGTAAGGTAAGACTACTGTTGCCTTGGGTTTCATCATCACCTTGCTACTAGATGCTGGTCTCGCTCGCAACTCAAGTTGATGGTCTCCTCTATAGAATTTAGATGGTTTAAAAAATGGTTGCACTGAAACTTTTGGTAAGGCTGTAATGATATCATCCACAAACCTCTTCCAAAATGGTGGTGGGGAGGGATAAGTAGAAATGTCTTTGTCCTCAATGTCCTCCATTACAAGGTTAGCCACAGTTACAGATACTGGTGACCCCATAGCAGTACCAAACGTCTGTCTAAAAAATTCATTGTTGTAGGATGTGGGAACGCCCCCAGATAACCTCACAAGATCTTAAGGAATGCACTCCCTGGAGAACTGAACATTAGTTTTGTGTTTGTGCATTTACTCAGTTTTAGCAGTAGACCTGCGTCCTCATTTGTGTTTGCATGTCTTTTTAGTTGTCAGCTGTCTAACTGTAGTCGGGAGGAGCCAATCACAAACTATATAAAGGCAAATCCCAAGAATCATTCTTGTCTCACAACTCTAGCTGTCGTCATTGCGTGTCTTTAAGTGTCTCTTAGTTAATTATTATTATTAAACAAATTGACTGGACTAACACTGGGGCGCAAGAAGCGGCTGCTCACAGAGGATTGAGAACTGGTGGCAGCATACTACGAGTTGGGTTGAGTGTTTCAGCAGTAATCTTACACTGGTGTGCCAAGAGCCCCCACAGCCTGGTGACAGCGGTGGTTCGACTCGAATCCAGCTCCATCGAAGTAGAGAAGAATATAGAAGTTTCAGCTAACATTGTGAGGCCAGCCATTCTAGTGGAACAGAAGTGGTGACTGAAGAAGCTCCCAAGCTGTGTGCAGTGGAGTGGACTATCAGCTGTGTGAGAGATCAGTCATTCTAGTGGAACAGAAGTGGTGACTGAAGATACTCCCAAGCTGTGTGCGGTGGAGTGGACTATCAGCTGTGTGCAAAAGAAAGCAGAAGACTTGAATCTCAAAGGAAGTGAACTAGACATTATCTTGTGTTGTTGGGTGTATTCACTGAAGTTTATTAATTTTTATACCATGGTTCGTTCAAACCGTCCAATCAGATTTCTCAATTCGGGGTGAATAAATCACTTATACACCGCCTAGGAGGTGAATATTTTTTGCCCGTGGCCTAGAATTACGATCTGTAGCTAAGCGAAGCGGCGACAAATGAGGCTACAGAAAAAAAGGTTGTTATGCGTTTCTTATAGCCTAGAGCCATGGTACAAGTCGGTTGCACCGCTCGGTGCGCGGTCGGTACGGGATTTACACTATCCTCGGGCCTTCGGCCCTCGGTTGTGTAAATCCCATACCGACCTCCACCTCGTGATGTAACCTATACATATATTTTTGTTATTTATTTATTTTTTCTCTTTCTGTCTTATTCACCTTGTTTATATATTTTTGTACAGTTTCCAAAGTCTGCGGATCCCAGCTGGTACTAGTGGATGCCGCCCAGGAAAAGAGCCCCAACCAAGAGGAAGGTAGCTATTAAAAGCTTCACTGAAACAGAAGAGAAGGATTCAAGCATTTATGACTCCAGTCAAATGTCAAGTGTGAATGTTTTTTGTGATAATAATTCGGCAACATTGGAGTCCACTCAACTCGTCATTTCAGAAGCATTGGAATTGGAAGATTGTTTATCAGCAAGTGGTTCAGTCGGAGTTGTCTCCTTAAAAAAAGAGGCAAAGGCTGAAGATATTGAGTCAAGTGGAGAAGACCAGGAAGAAAAGTCAAAGATGGATGCAACGGCTGAATTATTGGGGTTAATGAAAACAATGCTTGCACATCAACAGAAGCAGTTGGAAGAAGACAAGAAGGAGCGGAAAGAATCAGAATTGAGAATGTTGCAGCAATTAGAAGAAGAAAAGAAGGAAAAGAGAGAAGTTGAATGGAGAATGGAGAAAGAAAGAGATGAAATGAGAGACAGAATGGAGGCATTGGAGCTGAAGAGAGTGGCAAGAGAAGCTGATGCAGAGAGAAGGAGAAAGAAGGAGAGAGCTTTGAATAAAATTTCTAGCTTTAAAGACGGTGGAGACATTGTGCACTATATTCAGCTATTTGAGCTGGAGATGGAGAAGGCAGAGGCAGAACAGAACGAATATCTGAAGACATTCGTTAGCAAGTTGCCTCCACAGACATTGGATTTATGTATTGATCTAGTCCACAGTGCAGAGTCCACATATGGGGATGTCAAAGATAGACTGCTTGATAAAGGAGGTATCAGCAGACGAGAGCTAGAATTGAAACTTTTTTCAACATGGAGAACAGATCATCACTTATCAGATAGAGTGAAGATGGTCACTATTCTGATGGACTTACTGCGAAAGCTACTGATGAAAGCAGAGACCAAGGCAGAGATTATTAACATGTTTGCTGTTGCCATATATAGGACAGCGCTGACAAATGTGGAGTTTCCTTTGTATGACATGAGAGCTCCAAGTACTGAAACTGAGCTCATGGAAACTGCCATGACATTGAAGGCTATGCAGGCATCACGAAAAGATGAAGACAAGTTCAGACACAGTAAATATAAACCTGGATTTCATTGCGGCAAGTGTGGTCGTGAGGGACATAGAGCGTGGGATTGTAGACAGCAGAAAAGCTATGACCGGAAAGAAATAGTTTGCTATGCCTGCAAGGAGAAAGGTCATATAGCTCCAGAATGTCCCAACAAGTACAAACCTAAAGAATATGAAAAAAAAGAGGAGAGAAAAGGAGGAGAGGAGAAGACAAGAAGAGTTACAAAGAAAGCTAATTGGTTATCCATTGGCAAGAACAACAAGAAGTTTCCTTGCGAAGTTAATGGAAGGAGTAGCAAGTATGTACCTGACTCTGGTGCTGAAATAACTTTAGTTCCGGAAAAGTTGGTGGATGAGAAGCAGTACTTGTCAGATGTCATCACAATCCAGGGTACTACAGGCATTATGATTGATGTCAAAACAGCCAAAGTGAAGTTTAACGTACGAGGAGAAGAGTTTGTGGAGATTGTAGCTGTTGCACCACCTTCTATACTCTGTGATACCATTTTATTCTCAATTGAACTGGATGAAGAAGAAGCTACTAAATTGATAAAGAAGACTAACAGCAATCAGAAGGTTCAGGTGGCTACAGTGGAAACGAGACGTCAAGTCAAGGAGAGAGAAGAGATAGATAGGCAAGCTATTTCCAGGGATGAAGAAGGAGCAGTAGCAGTCGCAGTGAAGGAAGACAAGGTTAAAAATGTGAAAGAAGAAAGGGAAGTGGAAGACCAGATTGTAGTAGTTGAAGAGGAAGTGAATGTACAGATTGAGGAAGTGAGTAAAGAATTAGGGGATGTGAAGAACTTAGCAGCTGAGATAGATGACTTGGGAATTGAAGTGACTGAAGAAGGTTCCACAGAAGAGGTTGAGAAATTGAAAGAAGAGGATTGTTTGCAGCAGCTGTGTGTTCCCAAGCCAGCAGACAAGGAAGACTTGGAGTTGCTAAGGAAGCAAACAGTGGAAGACCCAACCCTCAAGTACTGCAGATCTCTGGCAGACAAGAAAGAGAGGGGTTACTTATGGAAAGACGGCCTTCTGTTACATAAAATTTATAGTGACTATTATGATGTTGTAACAAGAATTGTTTTGCCCTCCTGTAGACGGAAGACGATCCTAGAGATTGCTCACAATAAGTCTGGACATTTCTCTGCACGAAGAACTAAGGAAGCTATTTCAAGGTTATTCACATGGCCTGGGATTGCAAAAGATTGTGAGGACTATTATTTGAAGTGTTTGAAGTGTCTGAGGAAGAACAAGAGAGGCAGTATGAAGGCTGAAATGATAGAAAGACCAGCTATTTCTGAGCCATTCGAATGCATTGCAGTGGATATTGTTGGGCCACTCCCGAAAGGAAAAGGGGGTTGCCAGTACATCCTTACCTGTGTGTGTATGTCTTCCAGGTGGCCTGAGGCTGTACCATTGAAAACTCAGTCGGCAAGAGAGACAGCAGAAGCCCTGATCCAGATTTTCAGTAGAACTGGTCTACCTTTGACTATGCTGACAGATCAAGGTAGGAACTTTGTGGGAAGAGTAGTTAAGGAGGTTTGTGAAGTGTTTGGCATAGAAAAGTTGCAAACCTCAGCATATAGGCCTCAATCAAATGGGGTAGTTGAGCGCCTCCACGGGACTTTAAAACCCATCCTGGCTAAAGTAATTGATTCCTTGGGGGACTGGGTGAGGTTTTTACCGATTGCATTGTTTGCTATCAGACAGATCCCCAATCGAGATGTCGGATTCAGTCCTCATGAAATGATTTTTGGGCGAGCTATGAGGGGTCCTCTAGACATTGTTTATGCTGGGTGGATTGACAGTGGTGTTCGTGAACAATTGAGTGAAGACTGGGTGTTATCCTTGTGTGATAGGTTGGAGGTCTTGCATGACATTGCCTATGAGAAGGGTTTAGTTGAGAGTGCCAAAAGGAAAAGTCAATATGACAAACATGCTAGTAAGAGAGAACTGAAAGTGGGAGACTCAGTGATGACTAGAATTCCTGGAAGAAATGGTCAATTTGAGGACTCATGGTCTGGACCACATGAGGTAGTAGAAAAGATGTCAAGGGTGAATTATAAGGTGAAAGAGAAAGGTAGTCACAAGAATAGGGTGGTCCATATCAATTCATGTAGACCATGTAGAGTAGAGTCCAGGGATATTTTGGCATGCTGTGTTGTAGCTGAAGAGATTGAAATTGAGAAGGAAATGGAGAGGGCGATTTTATCTGAAGAGAAGTGTGATGATTACAATGAAGGTGATGTAAAAGTTTTGCTTGACAAATTCATAGATGTTTTCAAGGATGAACCTGGAGATAGTGATGTAGTAGAGATGACCATTAAACCTATAGAAGGGTCAGGTGTGGTTTGTAAAAGGCCATATAGTATTCCTATGCACTTAAGGAAGGGTGTTGAGGAACAAATTGAAAAGTTAAAGAAGGCAGGCATTATAGAAGAATCTGAGAGTGAGTGGGCTAGTCCTATTGTTCCAGTTAAAAAGCCTGATGGGAGTGTACGATTATGCGTTGATTACAGAGAATTAAATAGTATTACCCCCTTACAACGCTACTACATCCCCAACCTGCCCGAAATTTTAGACAAAGTGGGGAATAGCAGTGTACTCTCTAAAGTGGATCTAAGCTCTGGTTACCATCAAATTCGTATGGAGAAATTATCAAGTGAGATGACCACTTTTGTATGCCCTATGGGAAAGTTTAAGTACACCCGTATGCCGTTTGGATTAAAAAACGCCCCGGCGGTTTTTCAGCAAGCAGTGGAAAAGGTATTGAGGAAGCACGGGAAAATTTCTGTTAACTATATTGATGATATCCTGATTTTTTCTGATGACTGGGAATCTCACATTAAGGCTCTGGAATTAGTTTTAACTGCTTTGCAAGATGCTGGGTTTACTGCAAAGTTTAGTAAGTGTTCCTTTGGTCGGAAGTATGTGACATACTTGGGGCACATGATTGGTTCTGGGAAACTAGCAGTACCAGAGAATAGAGTGTCTGCAATGGCTGACTTTAAGAGACCTGCTACTAGGAAACAGCTGAAGGCATTCCTTGGCTCAGTAGGATATTACAGAGAATTTATTCAGGGTTTCGCCAAAATATCATCTGTACTCACTCCTCATACTTCTCCGGCGGCTCCACGAGTGCTAGTCTGGGGTCAGCGGATGGAGGAAGCTTTCAAATCATTACGTGAGTCCCTATGTAAACATGTTATTTTATGTATTCCCACTTTACAGGATGAGTTTACATTGCACACAGACGCATCTGGTGATGGTCTTGGTTCTGTTCTCAATGTAAAAAGAAATGATGCTGAGTCTCCGGTAGCCTTTTGGAGCAGACAACTCCGGGGACCTGAGAAGAACTATTCTGCTTTTGAGCTGGAAGCAACTGCGATATTATGTGCCCTTGAACATTTTTGTTTTTTTCTTTATGGCACACACTGTGTTGTTTTCACAGATCATCGTGCATGCATGTCTCTGTCTTCCAGCCACTTGTTAAACAGGCGCCTAAGACGGATCGCTCTAAAGCTTCAAGAATGGAGCCTAACAATCATCTACAAACCGGGTGCTGAAAATCAGAATGCGGATGGGCTATCTAGACAGGGATGGAGCCTAGAAGATTTCACTGACCAATTAGATGATGCTGTCGGCAAAGACGTTATGGAGCCTAAAGATGTCGTGAAGAAAAAACTTGCCACGACTGATGCTGGGTCCGTCCCCTGTGGTGTTCGCTTGACCTGTCAGGGTCAAAGCTTAGGGGGGGCACATGTGGGAACGCCCCCAGATAACCTCACAAGATCTTAAGGAATGCACTCCCTGGAGAACTGAACATTAGTTTTGTGTTTGTGCATTTACTCAGTTTTAGCAGTAGACCTGCGTCCTCATTTGTGTTTGCATGTCTTTTTAGTTGTCAGCTGTCTAACTGTAGTCGGGAGGAGCCAATCACAAACTATATAAAGGCAAATCCCAAGAATCATTCTTGTCTCACAACTCTAGCTGTCGTCATTGCGTGTCTTTAAGTGTCTCTTAGTTAATTATTATTATTAAACAAATTGACTGGACTAACACTGGGGCGCAAGAAGCGGCTGCTCACAGAGGATTGAGAACTGGTGGCAGCATACTACGAGTTGGGTTGAGTGTTTCAGCAGTAATCTTACACTGGTGTGCCAAGAGCCCCCACAAGTGCATTAGAAATACATGTACCAAAGCTGGTGTACTATATTATTAAACAAGACTAACACACAGTTAAGTGCTGTTTTGGAATATGTAGTGACCTCTATGTCTTACATTCTTATAATATGTCCTTTCCTGTGTCAAAATTGAAGAATTAAAGGTTTTGTTTAATGCATTAGAACTACATGTGCATAAGTTTGTGCCTTAGATCAACTAGGCCGACAACTGTTGACCAAGTTAACATAATTGTGGGTAATAGGTGGCTTGTGGCCATAATTCTTCATTTAAAAGTTACTAGAATAATAATTTTGATCATTTGGTCAATGCAGCATTGTGTACACATCTCAAGTTATATAGAATAAACAGTAGTCCCTACTTTTAACACAAATCTCCTCTCTCTTCCCCTTTCCTCTCCCTCCTTGATAGTCTAAAGTGCAATATCAAACCATATTTATGTTTCTAAATCCTATAATTGCTACAGCCCTGGTCAAGAAGAAACAGACAAGGATGAAGTTGCACTTCCAAAGTGAGTGGATTGGATTATATTTTATGCTACTATATTCACTTGTAATGTTATATCAATTTGCAGAATGAGTACTGTTGTTGTCATAGATCAGGAGAAACACCCAGATTGGCAAAGGTTCATGTTAGTCACTTTGTTTATTTGTTTATTACAACCTTAGGATCCAAATAATTTAACCTTTGTTGTTAGTTTCTAGTAGTATTTTTGTGCCTATTACATATGCTGATACAGTTTTGTTTGTGTATGCATGTATATGTTAATCCTTTTACCGAATATGCATGAGCTATGCTTTTATACCAAATTTTTTCACAATTTGCAAATTGTTTAGGTCAAGCGAAGCAGAACTGCTTGCAGATAGGCTTACAAATGGGTAAGTTTCAGTAGGCCTCATGTTGTGATGTAAAGTATTATGTTGTTGATTGCGGGCTAAGGGAATTGAGGCGAAATATGGAACCTAGAAGAAAACTGTAAGAGTGTTTATGTTTGGAATGAACTTTCACAAATAGTTATTTATAATCTTCACAGATCAGTCATCTATTGTATTTTTAACAGTATGGCGCGTAGGTTTCCCATTCAAAAATGCATCTCAGAGAATGATTGTAATTACTAGATATCAGTAACTGGTGGTAGTTAGCAAGCTGCTCTCCCAACGCCCAGCTATAGAAACGTTCTTATGTGTTGTTGTCACTATTGTAGGAGCAAGGCTGATACAAAATGGTCGTCAATTTCTGTATTTTATCATATGCTATTTTATAACCCACACATACATATGATTCACTTTATACTTTACTACATTTTTTTAAGCAATTCTGATCAATGGATATGGCCAGAAAAATGAGTCACAAGAACAAAAAGGAAGGCACCCATTTTGAAGACACAAATGGGACGTATGTATTCCGTTTTTCTAAATTATCAATTATTCATTATTTTGCATGAATTTCTTGGCATAGGTGGGATTTTGCTGTACCTACTCCAGCGACGTAAGTTCTTTCATTTTTTAACCAACTACTTTTGATAATATATTTCTTAGTTTATGTTTTAGTATTTTAGTACTTGTATTAAATATTATAACATCTCAACATAAACACAACCTCAACACCTTAAAGTTGAATTTTTTGGATTCCAACCACCAGTGCAAGGTGAAGACTATTGTTCAACACCAACTATGATGCAACTGTTACATTAATGATTGGGAGTGTGTTCGCTATTCATACGTTTACATAATTTCATTTTTACTTACTCAGGTCTGACAGTGAAGATAGTAGATGTTCTTTAAGTCCTGAAGGATCAGAGACAAGTCTAGACAATATTTCTGATAGTGATCCACCAATGTGAGTTATTGATTTCAAATTGTTATAATCATAGTTAGTGTAAAGCTTACTTGTTTCTAGTTTTGTCGAAGTTGAGGGACTTCCTGAAGGTGATAAGAGGGAGCATGTGATTGCACCGGAGTAAGTTGTTGGTTATTATTGTTACGGCAACGCTACACACTTAATAATATAGTGTATACTGTATTGGAATTTCAGAAAAAAAATGAAATAGTGACAGTGTCCTCCCTGTTTGTTAGTTTGATTGTTTAGTTTCTGATTGTTATTTTATGTGTACATAATATGTAGATTTAAAATTTCCACTGCTTCAGTTTAAGCTGACCTGGACTTTAGTCAGTCATCGCCGAGTGTATTTGAAGATTCATGTCCAAAAGTTACATTGGTGATGCTGACAAACCAGCCATTGTGGTTAGACGGAGATACAAATCAACTGCCTAACAGTATTTTCTTTGCTTTTTATTGGTTATGTATGTAACCATTGAATTGGACTATGCGTAATATTTTGAACATATATGCATTGATGTCAGTGTCATCTAGTCTCTTAACTGTCACTATTCACATTTTTTTGTAGTATGGATTTAGCTACATCTGCCTTATCAGACTTAATAAAAATGGCTTGTTCATGTTACATTTTTGTTTCTTTTTGTCTATTAATTATATTGTGATCAAATTGATTATTAATAAAGGAATTACAGCATGATAAACTTGATTAGATCCTATCAAAAATGTTGTGGTTAATCCTTACAGCTGGCAGTTAATGCATTGGACCTTTGTGATCTTTCTGGTTAGCCTCACAATTAATTCTTTTTAACAGAGGCTTCGGGGCTATATTTAGCTTTTCCTCAACTATTGTTCATAATAATGATTGTTTGCCTATTCGAATGAGATGTAGATATTGGAATTTAAAAATGGAGGATTGACCATAATGAAGGACAATATGAGGCTGTGTTGTTTATTGTTGTTTTGCTTTGTTTTATACAGCCCAAATTCATGTATTGATTCTGCCATGCCTTTGCACAATCCTATTAATGCATTTAATTTTTTTAGTCCATAGCCATTTGACTTGCCCGAGTATTCTATGAGTAATTCTCATACAGATCTGGACTCTAAAAATATGCATACTTTTAACATTGGTAAGCTAAGCTCAATACTATTATTAATTGTACACAGACAATGCACACACACACACACCCACACCCACACATACAAACACACACACTCAAGTTAAAAAAAAAATCAATTCTCTTGCTACCACCTGGTCACTCGCACCTGGCAGAGCCGAAGTGCCTGTTTTTCTTGCTCAGATATCAATCTTTGTCATTTGTTAATAAGGTTACATAAAATTCTTTCTCTCTTCTTATCTCCAACCTATACTTTTTTCAGTTCTTTCTGCCTCTCCTGCTTCTGAATCGCTCCTTAACTATCACGATAGTGGACTAAAGTTTTGCGAGACTTTTGCCTTCTTTTTCATACTTTCGCCTTCCTTTTTGAAATCGATGTCGTGGCCTTACTGTGGATTCAACCCACATTTTAGTTGCATTGGGCTAATTACTCACCTGTTTCCCTTCTCTTCCGTTCTCTTTTAAAGCTATGCTGTCTTACCTCGCCGATTTAAACCGTTTTTAAAAAATAATCGCTTTTTGCCTTCTTTTTGTACTTTTGTGCCTTCCTTTTGTGAAACCTATGCCACCTTCCCTCGTCTACTAATGGTTCTCCTTTTTTAAACCTATGCCGCCTTCCCTCATCTATAATAACATTACACCTACTTTTTAGTTACAATTCACTTTCTACTGAAAGTGACAACTCTTTACCCATTCATGCAATGATGATACTTTGCCGAACTGTTTGAACTCATGAATTATTCATGAATATGCACACCATCAGTCGTCGTTACTGACACATAAGCTTATTATTATAATTATAGATTGTTATTGTTACTGTCTTTATTATTATAATAATATTATTATTATCATCAATTCATCATCATCATCAAAATATCACATTTTTCTTGCTTAGTACTAGGACAGTGCTTTAAGGTCAGTAGTTGAGATGTTCAATTGATGTACAATGTATTGCAGAGTGAATTAACAGAGATCATTGCATCATAATAGCCTTAATGTATTCTCTATCTTATGCCACAATAATATAAATTTGACGTTAATTAAGTGTATTTTTGAGTGTGTGTGTTTGTGTGTGTGTGCATGCTAAAAAAGTGTGTGCTTTGAGGGCGGGAAGACATTATAGTTAATGGTTACTGTGAGTGTTAAGGTGGCCGTCATAATTAATCAACCATCTACAAGCAAAATTGCACTAATGCTTATTCTCAAATTCTGAGTTCATCTAAGTGAGCATGAAAGGTATAAAATTTGTCCTTGCTGATTTTAATAAATTTTTTGATGCATGGACAATATATTTGTTTAAAATTTTATGATAACTTTTACATTGTGGGAAAATGCATTTTTATTATTGTCTATAGTGCACAAAATTGATTAGATTTAGTTGATTAGCATTTGGTTAAAAAATATATTAACTTTGAATTCAATTCCCCTCATGGTCATCAAGCCAAAAGGAAAAGATTGACTAGGCATACTCTGCTATGAATACCACTAATCCAATTATAGACTCCAGTGAATGTGTGAATATAATTAAACTAAATAAGGAATGACTGGGAAATTAATGATGTGTGCTGAGAAAATTAATAGGTAGAGCAATTATATACAAGTATTATATATAGTATTTATTACATGAGTGAAGAGTGTGATATGGTGAAATATTTCATGAGCAGGCTAATTTATTAGCAAGAGCCAGAGGTGAGTGAAACTAAAGCCTGAAAGTGAAATATCTTTGTAAAGTTGGCCCTAAAACTCACTAGGGGCTACCCACACCCCAATCGATTTATTAGTTTTAAAACAGAATCTAAAATTTTCTTTATGATAAAAATTCCACAACAAATTCCAACAATTCCAATACACAATCCAAACTTAAATGTTGAAAGAACTATCTTTCTAAGGAATCCTAGTCTAATTGATCTGGAGGCTACCGCACCTTTGGATAGTAAGTTAAAACTTAATGGCAGTTTAGTATGGTTTTATTTCGGCATGCTCTACCACTGTATTTATAGTAGAGGTATTAGAATAAACAAACTTAAATGATATTTCCTTTGTTGGGCAGTTTTGTGGTGGCTTTAGAGCGGCTTCATCACTAACCTGGACATTCCCTGACAACTTCAGAAGATAGTCTTGCTAGGCAGTGGTTGGTTTCTTGGGTATAATACAATTGCCAATAATTCAACCTCACAAATTCGCAAAGAAAAGCTGTTAAGGTTTTATTGTGCACCAGGTTCGCTATTCAAACATGAATTTGAGTACTAAATGTGTCAAAGGAGGAGGGCAAACTAAGTGTCAACAAATCTTTGAGGCAATGATTAAGGACAACACACTTTAAATCTGAGCCTAATACGATATAAATTTGTTTCTACATTATTCATAATAATATATTTTTATTTCAACTCCTGTGTAGGAATCCTGTGTTCACATTAAAGTTAACTACTTATTTAAATAAAATGATATTGGTCAAGTTATTAATGTAATTTTCATTAGAAAATTAATACAAAATTAAAAAAAATTGAAAAATTAGTTCAGGTGAAGTCCATGAGCAAAAATAATATTACAACACACCTACATTCAGACTGTACCTTAAGAGAAGTTTGAATGTAACAGAAAGTGATTGTACAATTCTATCTCTATAATAGTATCAAATTGCAATTGCGCAGTAGAGCCTCTTTATCCAAACTTAAAAATGTTCCTATAACTCTTAAAATTATTTATTCAATTATCTCTACTTTGATAAGAAATATATTGATTAACTCCACCCTAGATACCTTGCCTTTTCACCATGACAAAACAGACAACATTGAACCGAAGACATTGACTAGTCCATAAAGGGAATGAAAGAATAGTGATTATTTTTCAACAATTAATCGAACAAAATAAATTTTGAATGTTTTAACACCATGTAATTTTCAATGCAATTTTCACTATGATTTTAAACTTTTACTTAGTTTAGTTTATGTAGAATTGTTATTTCCATGAAATAAAACAAACGGTATTCATGAGAGTAAATTGGCATGGCATGTGGTCACCCACCTCCCTTTTTTAATTCCACAATTTGTGTTGCTGCAGAAAAAATAGTGTCAAATGGTTAAGCTGCTAATGTTGACTTTGGAATATGAGCATACACTATAGAAATAGTTTGAATTAAAGTGTGTGTATTTCTCACTACAATCTTCATGTTTAGCTTATTTAAGTGCTTAAGGGTGCAGTACCACCGGAACCTGCGGTAATTAAGCGATTCAGTAGAATACCACAAAACCCGCCCGTAACTCGATCCAATTTACTCTCCGCGAACTGACTATTGTACGCGACTCGCGCACAATTTAAACACGTACCAATTAACTGTACCAAACAATATTTACCACAAAGAGCTTCCACCTCAAAGGACTACCAGTACTGTAGGGCAGAAGCAGCAGTGTAGATAATTCATATTTGTTCACTTTCTAAAAATACTAGTGGTGCGCTCGAATAGCGCAAATGCATGGCGAGCGAGTAAATATATGAGTATAGGTAAAGATGATTTGTGAAGGAAATCGCTAAATAATAGCATTGATTAAGCATGAAGAGTTAACAATAACAGAATTACCTGAATAAACTTCGAAAGCAGTGGCAAAGAAGCGCAGCTTGGCAATTTGCCATTCAGTCTTTCGCGAAGAAGAGAGTAGCTATAAACTTTTTGGTTGAAACAAAGTTGCGTAAGGCAGTGCAGCAGGATTCTCCGTGCTAGTTAATTGAAAACTACTGGAACTGTGAACGCTTTACCTAACTTACGTAATTAGAAGCGCGGGCGAAATTTTTTGACGTACGCATACATACCTACATATATATATATATATATCTGAAATCTCAATTGAACACGACTGATAGTCAGCTTCGCTCGCTCGCTGAATTACTAAACAATATTATAAAATCATAACTCCATAGTAGCAGGGCCATAATCAAATACAATATGAAATGAACAAAATCAAAGGTTCTGAAGTATGCAATACTATCAAGGGGATCCAAGGAGCTGTGCCTTCTCATTGACCTCTCTACTGGAGTGCCATGTCCTCTCTTCTAAATAACCAGGATGTATGTAGTATTCTTCCCTTCAGGAGGCATGACTTCTTAGGAGAGCCGAAGGTCTACTATTCTCTCCTCTGGAGAACAAGGAAGCCATGTCTTCTGCTCTGCACTTTTGTTGTGAACCTGCCAGTTGTACCCTAGAACCAAGGAGTTGTGCCTTCTCATAATCGGAGCTCATCTATTTCTATGAAGAGCATGCCAGCACCTTTCCTCCTGTTGAGGTAGATCAGACAAAGTACTATGATCTAAAATTTGATTCTTGTCTTATTTTAAATAAATCAATAAAATAATAATAATAATTGATAATAAACAGCCTAATTGATAAATATATATTATTGTAGAAAGAAAATAACATTAGTCAATAAAAGTAATAATTCACATTTTCTTTTAACAAATAGCACCAAAAATTCCTGAGAAGTTGAAGTTAACACACTGAAACTGCTTCTAACTTCTACCCGCTACACCAACCTTCTATCAAGCTCTCCAAAGACACCAAAGCAGATGCTTCCTTCAAGTCGCAGCTGCGAGCCGTGATATATCTATTCTAAACGAGTGACTCCAGGCCCCATTAATACGCCGCTGCTTCTTCATTGTCTAGGACCCTCCAGTACATTCCAGAAGTCTTGTACTCTTCCCCGCAGGGCTCACTCGCACAGTAACTCTTCTTTTGTTTTTGCTTACCGGTGTCGCAGTGAATACTGTCCCCCCTTGAATTATGTCCCCCCGGACAAAATTCACTAGTGAATTATGTCCGGCCGGACAGTTCTCACTAGTGAATTTTGTCCCCCCTGGTGAATAATGTCCCCCCCTCTCTCTCCACCTTCATAAATCACACTTCGAGCAAATCAACTGCGGCTGGTGACGCTGGACTGTACCAATCTTCTTTAAGTTCAACCCTGCCTTTCCGCAGGCTCGTTTTCCAATTATTGAGGGAGCTCCCGGGTGCCACATCCAAGTCTATTAGTTATTGGCGATGAACTGGGTGTGCCAGGCACTATTTTCAAGTCTATTTGCTTATTGGTGGATCAACTGGTAACTTCATTGTCTAGCTAGTTAAGCTCACTCCTTCATCATTTGTTCATATTAAAATATAGTTATGAAGTAGAATAGAATTTCACCACTACTAACTCAATAGCCATACACATTATACAATTTACAAATTTTACAATATCTTGAATCTTACTGTACAGTATTAAATTTATATTGTTTAATCTGTCGTAAATAGCTAAGTCCTTTACCAGCCAGACATAGCAATACATGGTCAACTCTGGACAATTATGATATTTTAAATTCAAATTCACATTCCCAAATGAGTGTCCTATTTTTTATCAGTTTACCCAGGGGCAAAAGCTGTGTGAAGATTTTACCAGATATGGGAGTTGTCAGTAGCTGTCCACTGCAAAACTTAGCCTCACTAATGATTGAATTGAGTTTATAATAGTTAAACATGTAGCTAAACTTAATTGGTAGAAGAAACTTAAACTATCAGTTGATGATTTAAAAACTAACCAAAAGAAATAGAAACAAACTTGATAACAACTCTAACTAGAACTACTAAATGCCACTCAAAATAACTTAAAAGTAATAATTGAACATTGCTAATTTTCAATAACTAATAAAAACTTATTACTATGTGGAAAAATAGCATATGAAGCAACACTTCTTATAATTTGGTAATACATAAATAACTGCCCTAGCTGGCTGGTTGGCCCTATCAAGTATGCTCTACATCAAATTGTTAAAAATAAATAAATAATAAAAAAAAAAGTTGTTAAATAGATAGTCAACTGGTATAGCAAAATACAAAGATTGCTACAATATCATTTTTTGTAAGGATGATTATAGTTTTTGATTTACAGAGTTTTAGGCTAAATGTTTAAGCAGACACACTGATAGACAGGACACACTATACCATTTACAGTCCTGCCACAGCCATAGTAAAAACTGCCCACTAAAGTGAATAGCTATCTTGGCGGAGGGGGACTGAAGGGGTACAAAATTCACTAGCTAGTGCCTGGTTAGCCATTTAGCTACAGTTGTGCCACAGCCAGACCTTGAGAACAGCCTAGCTAGCTACTAAAGTGAATAGCTATTGGGGAGTGGATTCATTATTCACTGAAGGGGGACAAAAGTCACTAGTGATTTCTGGAGGGGGTGGGGACAGTTTAGAGGGGGGACAAAATTCACTACTACAACTGTCATTCTTATAAATTAGCTGGATATATTTATTTTTATTTGTTCAGTCATTTTCAAAATGTTTGAAGTAAAAATTTTTAATCTTCAATCAACCCATCGTATAACCCTTACCAACTTTGCCATTCGCTCGGTGAATCTGGATGGAATGGAGAATTATGATAACATATACGATTTTCTGTACTCTGGTATATACCCAGATTATTTCAGCAAAAACCAAAAGCGAGTATTGAGGAGGAAAGCGAAGAATTTTAAGGTCTGTGATAGCAAACACATTTTGGTAAAGAAAAAATCTAGCTAGCTAGCTAGATCAAAGTTGTATGACGATAGCAACTTAGTTTTATCAACTTGGTTTAAAATAGTTTCATTTCAAACTCTGTAATTATACACATAGGAAATGAATTACAAACTTGTTAGGCTTCTTTGTAATGTGGACTTGACAAATCGTTGACCCTTTACCATTAATTGTAAACTACACCAAATGAGTGCCAGCCCCTTAAAATAAGTGACCAAGGTGTGTCTTTAACATAAGTTAAGCTCTGTATATTATGATTTTTTGTTTGCATGAAACATTTCTGCTCTGTAAGAGACCAAAAAAAAAAGAGCTGGCTCGAATGTATTATTTTATACACAATCCGTGTGTTGCATATTGACATCTGCATGTGCAGTACGGTTATAATCAGAATTTGCTCTTCACCCCTCCCCCACCCCCACCTCCCCTCCCTACCCTACAAGGTTAAAGATGGTCTTCTGTATTTCTCGAAAAGTGGAAGTGAGTGGAAGCAAGTTCCAAGAAGTGGGAAAGACAAGAAAAGAATACTGGAGTCTTGCCATGGATCGGAGGAGGGTTAGTGTTTAAGTAATTGTAAATTGGTATTGACCATAAGTTCATTGAGCTTTTCGTAATTTTTTTTTGCTGAATTTTGTACCAAAACATGATAATAAAGAAGCTATACACAGTATGATATCTTGAAGTTTAAAAACACTTCAGAAAAGATTCAAATGTATTATCAGACAAATACATATACTGTTTTCAAGTCTCTGTTAAATCATAATGAATATTATTCACTGGTTAGGTGGACATCTTGGGAGGGATAAAACATCAAAAAAAATCAGGGAGCGTTTTTATTGGAAGACTATGTGGAGTGATATTCAAGAATATATACACCAATGTGAGGCTTGCCAACGTGCAAATGATACAAAATTCCAAAAGGCAACAGAACCCCTCCATCCTATACCCATAAAACCAGAAGTATGGAATCAGGTAGCTCTTCTTGAGTTCCGATTTTATCTTAGTGCTTATATAATTACATGAACATCACTTTTTCAGATTGGTATAGACATTGTTGGTCCTCTTCCAGTAACCTCCAAAGGCAACAAGTACATAATAACTTTAGTGGATTATTTTTCCAAATGGCCTGAAGCGGAACCATTGGCAGACAAGAGTGCAAAATCAGTTGCTTCATTTCTGTTCAAAATGTTTTGCAGGTATTTGCTTTGATATTTGCATTTTAGCTGATAATTACTTAATCATTGATTTAGTAAATTTTGGGTTATATAGGAGTGTGCTTATTATATTGTATAGATTTGGATGTGCTAAAGTAGTAATTTCAGACCAGGGCAGAGAGTTTGTTAATCGAGTCAATGAATATTTGTTTTCAATTACAAAAACAGAGCACAGAATTACATCTGCTTACCATCCGCAAGCTAACGGAATGGTTGAAAGATTTAATCAAACTTTGCAAAGATCTTTAGTAAAAGTTGTCAATAGCAATCGGTCTAATTGGGATGAGAAACTGGATGGAATTCTATTTGCATATAGAACCTCACAGCATCAATCAAGCAAGTTTACTCCTTTTGAGCTAATGTATTGCCGGTGAGTAATTCACTATTCATCATTTAATTTTTTATGAAATTTTGTGAATTTTTCATTCAATAAATTTATAGCAAGGCAATAATTCCTATTGAAATGGAAGCTGTTGAAAATGAAATAAGCCAGAGTGATGATGATTTTACAGACAACAAGATGGAGTTATATGTAGAACAAATGAATACCTTCAGAGATTCCATTTATGCAGATGCCAATGATAGCATTAAAAAATCCCAGCAGAAGCAAAAGAAAGATTACGATAACAAAAGAAGAAAGATGAAGGTAAGTGTACATAAGTATGATAAGTAATCAGGGTTTCATACAGACTATGGGAACCCTGGTATTCTCCCCCCTTCCCTTCCACTCCTAAATTTAGTTTCTCCTCCCCTAAAATTTTTTAATGACTAAAATTTTCCCAACTAAATTTTTTCCCGATTAAATTTTGTTTATGAAACAAAATATGATCAGTGCAAAATATAAAAAATTGTAGAAAGCCTTGCTCTACAGTTAGTCTGCTTACAACTGCCCAGCACTTCTTCAAAATTAACACTTTCCAGTTCTGCTCTTTCAATTGCAGTACAAAATAGCCAATCTGATTTTTCATCCAACAAAATAAACTGCTGCATATTCATGACTTCACCATTTTTATTAGGCATAACCAGATACTGTTCTAACCAGTAGTGTCATCATTATTTGGATGAGTTTGAAAGGGTTTCACAAAAATTTTCTGGGTAAGCTTCTGACATACATACTTCATAAAAATGTCATTTGCTGGTTGTTATTTTTTTATGCTACAAAATTTCCACCCCCTCCCCCCCAATCACTAGCTAAAAATGCTGTATGACTCCCCTGTAGCTATTTATCTATTGTAAAATTTCTTTCTATAGTTAATAGTTTCATATTAATTTAAACGGTTAATTAAATATACACAGAGTCTGGACCCTGGAACTATGGTATTATTAAGAAACAGCGCAAGAGATTCTAGAAAAGGTGATAAGCTTGTACAGCGCTGGCTTGGGCCATACATGATTGTGGAAGACATTGGGAAAGGTCGATATTTGCTCAAAAATACTGCATCAGGCAAAACTCTCAAAAATGCTTTCAATAGATGCAGGTGGGTGTATTCCAAAATACAGAAGTTATGATTATCTATACTGTATTACTTGCAAATGACCTCATTTAGCTATATTATTTCTGTGTGATTTAATATAGCAATGGTTTTTGTTAGCATATGGTACATATCAAAGTTATTACAAATGTTTGTAATTTTATTTTACAGATTGAAAGAATTTTTCCAAACTCCTAATTTTCAACCTTTCAAATTAAAAGCGAATGATGTTTTTCAATATGGTAGTGACGATGAAAGTTGCCACAGTGATCATGGCATGATCGCTTCTTTACCACATACTGAAGAAAGACCAAAAAATTCAACGTTTACGCCTCAGCCTCTTTCACCGGACATATCTCCGTCCAGCTCACAACTTGAACAATCAGTTTGTCCACCAGAATCAGATGAATCAATCGCTCCTAGGTCACCACAAAGACCTCCACTACCTGCTGTGCATACAAAAAAGTGCCCATCTTCAATTCAGGAAAAAGTGACATCATGTATTGGTACAGATCAGCAGTTGATAAATTATGTTAAAGTATTTCAGCAGATTAGCACAGACAGTCTTGTGTCAAGAATGTCACCACTCATTCCTATTCTGGAAAAAATTAAGGATGGAAAAGTAAGTAAACTTAATATCAGCTGATCGCACTAAAATAAACAATATAGTTTGTAAACTTGCTATCCTATTTTCACAAACTGGCTACAGGCAATAATCACACTTTGATTTGTTAATAAGTTAACATCCCATAATATCCTTGTAATGTTTGGGTAGCTACTCTCCAATATTTTAATGATATTGTTAATAGAGGAACTCTAGTTGTAATTCCTAGCATACACTTTAGCAACTGTATAACCAACTTGTATTTCTTCAGCCTTCTTTGTATTCATTCTTTTTTTTTTTATAGGCATCAAAGAGTTGCTAGGCCTATTATTAATAACATAACGATGAGAGAGAACAGCAACTACACAGCTCATAATTAACATAGTGCAGATTGCGATAAGCCACAATTTTGCATATAACAGAAGCATTTTGATTAGTTATAAATAGATGACCAACAATAAATTTCAAAATATTGGGTGTTATCAGTGCACCTTTCCTGTGGTACTGTAACATCGTCTGAACAATGTGGTATATTATAAAAGCTTGAGAGTGTATTGTAACACTCAATCATAATATACAACAATATTTAACGTAAATATCATGAAATATTAGGCCTAATTTAAAATTTTTCTAATTTTTCATTTGTTATAAATTCAGATGCAAGAATCCCAATGCCTGAGTTATGATGACTTCTTAAGAACTTCATGCAAGAAGCTGCGTATGTTAAACAATAAATTATTGTGACTATCTTTAATGTGTTATTATTTATAGAGTTACTGAAAAACAGAAGCAATTCAATTAAGTGTATGAAGCTGTCACAGTATGAGAAGGTGATTGAGTTTTTAGTCTCCAAAATGTGTTGCAATAACAAGTCAAGCACGGTAATGAAGACAACCAGTGTTTTTTAACATAAATTTTAGTACTTGAATGTCATTCAGATATTTTCATACACGATGGACATCTTGCTGCCTGAAGTTTTACAGCTTATCATTATGGACGAGTTCAATGTTAGCAGAAATGAGGTATCTCCAGTATTGTTGTAGTTGAATGAATTTGCCACATGAAGACACATGTAATTTCAGCTTTTTTATTCATTTTTTCCTCATTAGGCTAGACATATCATGTACACTTTTGTGAACAAGCGTGAGTGTGTATCTTCACAGAGTGAGATTACAATATCAGGTTAGCTTGGTGTCTTCTAGATATGTCTGTATGCATGGTGACATTTTTTGTAGCATCTATTTTGAGTCCAGAAAGCTGGAAATTGTATGACGAACTTAGAAAGAAATTTAATAGTGTGTTAACTCTTAATTTCCTAAAAATCTGTTAAAACAATTTTATTTTCATTGCAGCAAGGAATAATGAAGTTCTTGATGGCAAATCAAATGAATACTGTAATGAATCACCCAAAATTCATTTTCAAGGTATCTACTAAGCAACCTCTATGTAGTTGATATAGCCAGGGAGCATAATAATAAAGTGAATTATATAATGTATGGGGAATAATACAGAGGCTGTTTTGATTCTAGGTTCTTGCAACACACCTGCTTCCATTAGAACCTTCCTTGATGATCAAAACACTATGAAGGTGAGCTATTTTGCAATGAACACTTACAATCGGAAATAGTCTCATACAATATCTTAGTTAGAAGTTGCAAACAACACTGTAGTGTACACTTTCAGTGTAAGGTAAGGTGTCTCATAGGCTATGTAAAATTATTGAAATTAAAATACAAAACAGCTTGGTTGTGTGGAGTACATATTCTATTAGCCATTATACTCAATACTTCATGGCCCACATAATTATCATACAGCCATTCAGCAGTGATAGGGAGTTTAATTGTGAACCTCTTTCCAAGAAGAGAAAATTATCTTCGAGTCCCAAGGTAATACATTTATTTATTGGTATTCACTAAAAGCATTCCTATTATGTAATTGGTAAAAGGAATCTGAAATATGTCAAGGGTTTCTGGACTGTAGTGTGACCAGTCCTAGTGGTTTTTTGCCAGGCATCAGTCAGGGGTCTGTAGATACGTTTCAGTCAAAGAAAGCTAGAGGTAAGCTAAACATATTTTTGTATGCGTGTATGCAATACTTCACTTGGTATGAAAATGATGTTATTCTGAATTTGCAATTTAGATATTGTTGATCTCACAAAACTGAATACTGATGTAGATGACCATGATATCTATTGGATGAAAGACTTTATGTTGTATAAAGAAGATCAAAAGGCATTACTGAATGGCCATTGGCTGACAGACAGTATTATTACAGCCGGACAAATTTTGTTACAGAAACAAAATCAAAGTATTGGTGGATTACAACCTACAATTTTATCTGAAAATTTTCAGTTTTCAATTCAAAAAGGAGAGTTTGTTCAAATAATCAATGTGAATAATTCACATTGGCTTACTGTTTCCAACATTGGTTGCCCCAAGGGAACTGTCAACATATATGATAGCGTTTCAAGTAATAGTCTATCTGCTCACACAGTCAAAGTAATTGCAGGAATTTTATTCGTGACTGATCTAAAAAAGATAACTGTGAACTATATTGACGTTCAAACACAGTCCAATTGCAGTGACTGTGGTGTATTTTCACTGGCATTTGTGACATCTCTTTGTCATGGTGAGGACCCCTCCAAAATTTCATACGTTACATATAAGCTTCGTGATCACCTCTATAATTGCTTGGAAAAACATACAATGTCACCATTTCCACGTCGCAATCGTCAACGAACAGTCCAAAATGGGCTTCAAGAATGCTTCAACATCTATTGTGAATGTAGGCTTCCAGAGTATGGCAAGATGATTAAATGTGAACGTTGCGATGAGTGGTTTCACAAGAAATGCATTGTTGCTCCTAGTACAGTATGGAAGAAAGGCAATTTAGTGCAATGGTTTTGCAAAAACTGCTGTTAGATATTAACTACAACTCACTTTCATATATTTGATATTATATCTTTATTGTGTCATAATTTCTTGATTTCTATAGTGAATTGCTAAATAATTATTTGCTTTGAGTAGTAATTCAAAGGAGAAATTAGGGACATAGCTAATAGTACTTTATCCTAAAACTATGAAAGTTGTACTTTCAAACTTAATACCTTACCTTCAAGAGAAATGAAATGGGAGAGAGGGGGGCGGGCGTCCTTCAAGAGGGGGGACTGCTGTATTAAATTATTGTATACGATCAAACTAATGTTTCCACCTTGGCAAACGTCCATTAGCAGTGGATAACTCTAAGTAGCTATAGTATGAAATTTTACATTGATATCAGTATAATTAAAAGTTGGACCAATAGTATAGCTATGTTGATATATGTATGTATATTATATATCAACATATATGAGGGTTGTGTCCCCATGTAGCTAGCAACTTATTTACTTGTGTTGCATTAGTTAACTTAAACGACAATTAAGAGATTATTAGTTAGGCCTTTCTCTGATTTTAGGTTTTGTGTGACATTTGATAAGCTGACTTATAGCTACCTAATCTTTATCAGTGGACCCACAGGGCAAAAGCTGTGTGAAGAGTTGTCAGTAGCTGTCTACTGCAAAAGTTAGCCTCACTAAAGATACCTCGAGTTAGTTAAGTTGTAAATAGCTAGTGTAAATTTAGTAGATTCTGAAACTATTAGCTAGTAGTGATTTAAAAAACTAACTAAAACCAATATAAACAATCTTGATAACACTAGCTAACTAAAACTAATACATGACACTCCAAAATATCTTTAAACTAATTGATTAACGTTTGCTAACTAGCTAATCAAACTAACTAATTTGGAAAAATACCATATCAAGCAACACTCTACTTCTTAACATTTATTTGGTAGCTATAGCTACATAAAAAATGCCCAAATTGGATGGCTGGCCCTGTCCACTATGCTCTGCATCAAATCATTGAAAATAAATAAATAAAAAATTGTTGAAATCACAATAGCTAACTAGTAGGTATAGAAAATACAATGCTGCTATGTATCAGTTTGTAAGGGGTGAATATAGTTACGTATAATTGAAAAAAATTTCAAGTCAAGTTTAACACTCTACTAAAATTATTCCCACTAGACCAAGTTCTCTGTGTTACCCAGGATGTCACCTAGCCACTGATTCTACACTTTAATGAAAAGAAGAAGTCTTCACTTACAGTGTATTTGGCTAAATGTGCAAGTAGACAAGCTGAGAGACCTGACACTCTCACTCACCTTAAGCCATTTACAATCCTGCCATGACCAGACGGTAAGAACTGCCCACTAAAGTGAATAGCTATTTGGGGGAGGGGGGACATTATTCACCGTAGGGTATACTAAATTCACTCGTGTCCTCGTAACCCATTTACAGTCGTGCCACAGCCAGGCAGTGAGAACAGCCTATACTAAAGTGAATAGTTACAATGGGGGAGGGGGGACATTATTCACTGGAGGGAGACAAAATTCACTAGTGAATTTTGTCCCGGGAGACATTATTCACTAGTGAACACTGTCCGGGGGGACATTATTCACTAGTGAATACTGTCCGGGGGACAGTTTATAGGGGGGACAAAATTCACTACGACACCGGTTGTTGGTTGTCAAGAGCCGTTGGTAGTCAGAATGCCGTAGTATTAATGCTATGGAAGCTACTACTTCTCGAGGGAAGCTGAGATAAGTACGCAATTCCATATTTGTTAGCTAAATATGCAAAATTAACTCTGGCCTTACTTTTTTGTAGCTAAGAGCTTGTTGTCAACAGTGACTGGTAAATTCAAATAGTCAGATTGGCTCAAATTTGGTACACAAAAGTTAACCACTGCTCAAGAAAATGAAGGTAAGAAAGTAATTTTGTATTTGTGTGCTAAAATTGATTGTCTTTTGCTTTTGTAGGTGAGAGCTTGTTGTCAAGAATTCAAGGTAATTCAGATGGTCAAAGTAACTTCAATTTGATACTACAGAAGTTATCAATACTCAAGAATGATGTAAGGAGTAATTCCATATTTGTTGGCTAAAATTACAAATAATAACACTGGTTTATTTTTTATCGTACTTGTTCAAGAGTTACTGGTGATTGAGATTATCAGAATGGTTGATGTTTTATACTACAAAAGTTACCATTAATCAGGTAAGAGAGTGATTTTGTATTTGTTTGCTGAAATCAAATGTCATAACTGCTATATTATAGTGTTTGCATGAAGTAAGCTAAAAATAGTAACATTTTATGTTACCTAACCATCAGGCTCGCTCGCCATTTGTGCTCAAGCACACCACTAGTTAATATATATGTTTGGACATACGTATGTCATTTGTACTTTGAACCTCTCGTATTTTTGTGTTAACTCAGCATTCGACCTCGTCCCAAACTTCACTAAACAGATTCCTCTGGCTTATCGATCATTACCCGTATCATCCTAGAAATTGAATTGTTTACCACTTTGAATTATTTTGCGGGTACAGTTAGAACTCAAAACCTTTCGGGAGTTCCATTTCTATTTGAGTTAGTGGCGGTGGTAAGTTAATAGCTATTTGTCATAATTATATGCCCTACGCAACAGTATTGACTTGAAAATTTATTGTCCACTAGACTAACCACAAAGGTAAGCCTTGCACAGGTATGTTCAGTTAATTGTGAAAGTATTGTGCGCTACTTAGCTAATGAATATCACAAAGAAAACACTTAAATAACGTGACTTGTTTTTGTTGCTTTTTTTTTTTTTTTTTTTTTTCAATTTAAACAGTTGCGGGGTGTGGTTACTATGGCTTTGAATCCCCTTTACCTTATACGTAATTCAAAACTCGATTTTTTTTAATAGCATGAGTATAAATCAATCGTTTAACGATAGTATAGCTTTAGGCTCGCTCGCCATTTGTGCTCAGCACATTCACTAGTTTATAAAAGCATAGCAGACCCAGCAGCACTATATTTTTTTCTTCGTCTTTGAATTATGCCAAGGCCTGTAGCTCATACTAGTTTGTGTGTAGACGTACATATGTCATGTTGTACATTGACCCTCATTTTTTTGTGTTAGCTAGTTATCGACCTAGATAGCAGGTTTTGACAGGGAAAATGGTCCAACATTACAAATTGTAGCAGTGAGGGTCCCTCTGTAATACTGACTATAAGAAGTGTACCATGTACTGGAAAGTATAGAGTAAACTGACAAGTGTTGTTGTGATCATGTCAGTATATATGACTGTCCACAGGAGATCAGTCATAATACAGCAATCATGATTGTAAGGAAGAGATCGTAGAATGTATACATATGTGACATAGCACAGATCACACTACTTGCATAACTAGCATTGCATCCCAACATGAAGAGGGAAATACTCATGCACGATCAACGTCTGATGAATCAGGTCGTAAAGGCTGGCCTCTTGGTTGTTATCTGAGACTTCCACTAATAGTAATATAGACAGAGATTGTTCGTTGGAATTGGTTCCCTGCATTGGGCTCCCACTTAGTAGCATCGTGTGAGCGAAGCAATGGCAGCGTTCCACACATGTCCATGGTCAATGCATTCCACCCACGGAAGCTACTTAAATACATGAACATTGGCACAGGCACAAGAAATTCGGGAGAAAAGACTTAGTTAATAATCAGGAAAAATTAATGGCAAAGAGCTACGGAGACAGGAGAGGAGAGAAGTTTGCAGTGAGGTCTTACAAGCTTAACAGAGTTCATTTTCTATTCTATTGGCGGTGATAGTGGTAAGTTATCTTGGCTATATGCCTTACGTAACAGATTGGCTCTTACTTGAAAATCCATTGTCCAATAGTCGAGAATCTAAAATGCTTTATCAACTAGAGCTCTGGTACAATAGAGCATTTTCAAGGTTTTGGAAACACGGCTTAGCTTATACATAATCCATTGGTCTACCAATCCTTACTGTGTTATCCTAGGAAATTTATTTGATTACCCCTTGAAAAATGTTTGTCCAATAGTCAAATCATGAATAGAATATGATATAAATCTTGTGTTGGTATATCCAGTGAACTTGTGTGTGTGTGTGTGTATGTGTGTGTAGTATATTAGATTTTTTGATACGTATGTGTAAATGAGGAGTTTGAAATGATGCAACGAGTAATAAAATGCATTAGTGATAGTTATATAATGTGCTTGTACAAATACGGAAGTATTGTGCATGCTAGCTAAATGTGGAATGATGGTGAAATGATAACTAGCTAAAGACAAGTGGAATGTTCAGCTTTGGCTTTGGTCTTCAACACAACACAATATGTTTACAGAGACCATTGGCTATGCTGTAGCAATTGAAAGAATACTAATTTGAGGTGTGTCTGGAATACTTCACACACACATACAGACACACAGAGCCATTACATACACAGACTCACATACAATACCAACAGGTTAAAATATATTGGAGCATGGTGACAATTATTTGTATCATTTATTTATTTATTTACTTAATTATTTTATGTTTTACTTTTATAGGAGTTCCTCAAATTTACAGTAAGGGCTTGGGAGGGATGGAACTTAATCAGAAGAAGTGGACTGTGACCTGAAAGGTATAAGTCAACCATTTATATATCATTGTTTTTATAATAGTGTTACAGTAGCTTCCATGAACTTTCTTTTAAATGTGGAAGGACTGTGAATGGGTGTAGTCAGTCATTTATTCACTGTATGCGCTAGAGGGTCCTAGTGAGTCGTCCTGTCTGTTTGTGTGTCTGTATATCTGTAATACTATAACTTTAGAGATGACTGACAATTAATGGTTGAATAGGTAACTTACTCAGAACAAAGATTTAAGATCTTTTATTGTGCTAAATTTGGGCTGATTTTTTAGAAAGCACGAACCGTGTGTACTAGCTTTAGTGAGTAACGCCCCCTTTTGTCACGTTGTAATCACATGAGCTAATTAATTTCTTGCATATGCAGTAGATTTGCTTTATGTGCTGAAAGTTAACCGAGTGCTTGCACATACACACACATGTACATACACATGCGTGCGCACACACATGTACACATGTACATACACATGTGCATGCACACACACAGTGACCTCCAATGAAATATCCAAATGGTATTTCCACTTTCCTTTTCCCCAGTAATTTTTGAGGGACTTGCCCATATTTTCTCTTGCCTCTTTTCATTTCTGTTATATATTAGCAATGCACGTATTTCAAACTTTAATTTTGCTAGTATTTCAATACATTGCAAATACATAAAACTCAGATTCACTCAAATACAATTACATTGAAATTACTGCAAAAAATATATATTTAATTGCAATTAAATATAATTACAATGTATTTGACCGAACTCTGCCACATACCACTCGCCTCTCCCTGGCCAGTGCTTTAGTAGTGAGTGTGGTGAAGGAGATGAGAGGAACATATCAAAACCAGTTAATAAGAATCTGATACCAGGTACTCTCAACTAATAATAATAATAATAATAATAATAATAATAATAATAATAATAATAATATTAATAGTAAGTTTCCCATTCAAAAATGTATAGGAAAAATCACTGTTCAATTGAAATTGTACAGGTAAAGTGAAATAGCGCGTAAATAATTGAAATACCTCGATAACTAAGTGGAAACTAAGTGAAATACCACGGTAGCTAAGTGAAATAGTACGGGTAAGTGCGCACGCGTGGAGCATTACCCTTGGAAACATACAGTTCGAGTAGTTTCTAGTTGGAGACAATGTCATTCTTTACCACAGAAGCTCTACCCATATCAGACGGAATGTTTAAACAGATTAGGAGGAGCCATATGTTGAAAACGAAGTTCCAGAGGAAACTAATCCTGAAATTGAGTGAACGATACAGTGTAGCTACAATTGCAAATGACTTTTTAAAAAGCTGGCCTACGATTAGTGAGTAATAGCATGGGTAACCCGTGCTATTAGGGATCAATAGCACTCGTAAAGCTATTGAAATAGCACTACTCGTGCTATTAATCCCCACGGTTACCCGTGCTATTACTCATACTAATTATAATATCATAGCAACAAAAACAATAATAATAGTAAAAATGACAATAATAATAGCAATAGTAATAATAAGTAGCAAGTACTCTGCCATACAGTGGCGCTGTAGCATAAGGTACTTGAATCTCTTAATTTTCTACCACTTGGTTTAGTTACATCATTTGTCCTCTCCTGCTCTCTTTCTTCCTGAACCCTTCCCTCATTCTTCTTGAGTTAATGGATTCCCTTCTGCTCCTTTGTCTCCTTGTTCTCTTAGGTACACATGTTGTTTCCTTACTTGCCTCTACTGAATGATACTTTAGCCATTCAATTAGTGGCGCCATTTTACCATCCTGGCCCAGCTAATGAATTATTCATGAATACACACACTACTGTCATTGTCAAGCATATTATTATATAGATAATGATGACGATAAATAACAATAATAATAATACCATAGTCTACCATGTCTACCGATAAGCGCTTAACAAAACTAACATAAGACAACAGATTCAATAGTCTTTAAGGCTTTCTGGACATTCACCATTGATATTCTAGTCAGAAAAGTCAGCCTTCACTACTGTCAATTTGCTTGAAATGGCATAGCAGAGGAACGACTTCTATTGCTGGCCACATGATTGACAAGGAATACTTGTTCATGTATGCAATTTAAAACTTGGGTGTTAATATATCAGAGAAATGGACAGAGTGGACGCTTTCATGATAGTGGGTGCCTACCGCGTAGAATACAATAATAATAATAATAACCATAATAATGGGCAAGCACGTGAAGCGAGTGAATTCAGCTGCCCTTAATTCTTGTGCGAGCGTCTTAAGAATCCTAATGAATTAATGTTTGTATCTATAAAAGCTGGCTATCCTTGGGGTAGACGTGAGGACTTGAAATTTAGTTTACTTTGTCGATCAACAACACATAGTCGACTATAAGACTTATCATAAGACTGCACTACCATATCAGCATCATTACACAACAAGTAGCTATATCACTATAACTTCTACCACTTAACAAAGTGGAGCAGATTGTAAGAGCTCCTGATAAAATACTATTATTAAATGACAAGTGCACTTTGACCTCAGAGTTCTGCTAAATTTCAATTTTAGCGTGAGTGGAAACTGTTTCCACTCACGCTAAAATTGAAAAGTTACTAATCAAATTTGCAGTGATTGATGAGTGGAATAGAGTCCAATAATATTGTGTCCCTTCCCATAAAATTTGCTTTCAAGAATTCTCTGAAAAAACAACAACAACAAAAAAACCCTGATTTTCAGATGTTGTATTGACTTATCTGATGGAGCATTTATTTCTGTAATTGTATCGTGTACAATTATATTTGCTATCCCTGTACCCAGAATATTAGCCATTAAACTAGCTGGTATTTTCTGTTTGCTTTGCAAAAAATTTATTAAATAAATAAATTAATAATTTGATATGCACATTTATAGAAAGTTCCTATGTTATTCTAGATCATTTCGATCTGAGTGGTGTGACAAATTCCCTTGGCTTCACTACAGTGTAGAGTTGGATGCAGCATTTTGCCACTTATGTATGCAAGCTTCCTTTGAAGGAAAATTTTTAACTAGTACAAAGCGTGATCCTTCTTTCATCACAAAAGGGTTTACTTATTGGAAAGAGGCAACAACAGCCTTCCGAAAACATCTGCAAAGTGAGTGTCATAAAGAAGCAACCGAAGCACTCATTTCTCTGCCTCAAAGCATTAAAGGAAGTATTGGAAAAATATTAAATGAAGAGATTAAGGAGGAAAAAGAAATGAACAGAAAATCATTTTTAGTTATTTTACAAAATATTTCTTTTCTAGCAAGGCAAGGCCTGCCATTAAGAGGTCATGGGGATATTGAAAGTAACTTTCATCAGCTTCTTCTTCTTCGAGGTATTGAATGTAATTAAATCACTCCTTGGCTAAATAAAAAGACCAACAAGTACACTAGCCATGAAATACAGAATGAGTGCCTCAAGCTTTTGTCTGTCCAACTTTTGAGGGAGTTGAATAAAAAGATTAAAAAAAGTGCATGTTATTCTATAATGGCTGATGAGTGTACAGATGCATCAAATAAAGAGCAATTCACTATTTGTATGAGATGGGTTGATGAAGAATTGCAAGATCATGAAGATTTTATTGGACTTTACCAAGTTGATAGTATAAACTCAAGTGCTCTTACTGATGCTATTAAAGATGTTCTGATACGTATGGATCTCACTATGCTAAAGTGCCGTGGTCAATGTTATTATGGGGCAGCAAACATGAGTGGTAGCAGGAATGGTGTTGCTGCTCGACTGCTTGCAGAGGAGAACCGTGCTATTTATACACACTGTTATGGGCATGCCTTAAATCTTGCTGTTGGTACCACTCTGAAGCAATCCAAAGTTTGCCGTGATGCAATGGATGTTGCCTTTGAAGTAGCTAAGTTAATCAAGTTTTCACCAAAGCGTGATAGTATATTTCAAAAAATAAAAGCAGATGAAGCTGATGAAGAAGATCAGATTAGCCGGATAGGAATTCGTTCTTTTTGTCCAACCAGGTGGACGGTTCGTGGTGTGTCTGTGGCTAGCATTCTGGAAAATTACAACATTTTACAGCGTCTTTGGGATGAATGTCTTGAAGGAACCCTGGTTCCCGATGTCAAAGGAAGAATTATTGGTGTTAAGGCCCAAATGGCACAATTTAAGATGCTGTTTGGACTACAGCTCAGTAAGCGAATTTTAGTGATCACCGATAACCTAAGCAAAACATTGCAACATGAATCAATGTCAGCTGCTGAAGCACAAGTTATAGTTTCCAAAACTATTGAAACATTAAAAAACATACGAGGTGATGACATGTTTCAGTTGTTTTGGAAACATACAGAATTACTGCGTGAGCACACTGGCATAGATGAACCAATATTGCCACGAATAAGAAGAGCTCCATCGCGGTATGAAATTGGAGATGGAGAAGGGTTTCATTTAAGCTTAGTTGAAGATCACTATCGCTTATTGTATTTTGAAGCTATAGATCTGGCTATAATGAGTATTCAAGACAGATTTAATCAGTCAGGCTTTTTAATGTATCAGAATCTTGAAGAACTACTGATCAAAGCAGCAAATAGCAAAGATTATTCCTCAGAAATGGAGAAAGTTGTTTCATTTTATGGAGATGACTTTGAATCTAAAGAACAACTTTCTACTCAGCTGGAAATATTTAGCTCCAGTTTTAACAAGGACAGCAGCAATCATGTCACGTTGAGAGAAGCTATTAGCTATTAAATGTGTTCAAGATTTTTCACCCGGTCAACGTGCATATTATTCACAGATATGCAAAGTTGAGCAACTTATATTGGTCATGCCTGCTACAAATGCTGCAAGTGAAAGATCATTTTCTACTATGAAGAGAGTGAAAAGTTATTTGCGTAGTACTATGGGTCAGGAACGCTTAAACAACTTAATGATTATGAATATTTACAAAACTGAGGCAGAAAAATTGGATTTGAAACTGGTAGCTGATGAATTTGTGTGTGGAAGTGAACATCGAATGCGAATATTTGGAAAATTTACATAATCATACTGACATTCTTTATAACTAGCTACATAGTGAAACATTCAATTTATCATCCATTAAAAATATTATTATTTATGATAATTGTCTTAAAAGTAATAGTTTACCCAGGTTTAAAGTGTACAATTTCGCCTGACCAAAGCATTTTAGCTTCCTCCACCACTGAAACACTACACTTGGGCTCAAGAATCTAAAGGTTAGGAACCAAAAATTATGCTATTTAGCCTCTTGATCTATGGACAAAAATTAAATTTTTGAGAATGCTTTTTTTTTTGTAGCTTGTGTTCAAAGTACCTAAAGCAGTGAGGATGATGAGTCTCACACACACAAAGTCTTCAAGCAATATGCTGCATGAAAAAAGTGTTGAATGTTCTAGTAAGGTTAATGACTTTACAAGTCAGAGGGTAAGGGGAAACAAGATTCAGCTAAGGGGGGGGGGGCGAGATTCAGTTAAGGGAGGCCCAATGCCCCCCCCTCCCCCCCCATTAAATGAAGCCCTGCTTGCGGCGTGCATATGTGTGAGTCTGTATGTGTGTGTGTGTTAAGTTTCCCATACACACCTCAAAATTTGTATTGTTTCAATTGCAACAGCATAGCCAATGCTCTCTGTAAATATATTGTGTTGTGTTGAAGACAAAAACCAAAGCTGAACATTCCACTAGTTATCATATCACCATCACTCCACATCAGCTAGCATGCACAATTCTTCCTTCATTTTACATGCGTATTCACATATCACCTTCTGTTGCTCATTTCATCATTTCTAACTTCTCATTGTTACACATACGTCAGTATCCATACTTATCAAACCACAGCTAAAATAGCATAACTAGTCCCTAGCTACATAGTTAGAGGGAGTCCAATGCAGGGAACCAATTCCAATAAACAATCACTGTCTAATTACTATGAGTGAAAGTCTCAGATAACAACCAAGAGGCCAGCCTTTACGACCTGACTCATGAGACGTTGACCGTGCATAAGTATTTCCCTCTTCATGTTGGGATGCAATGCTAGTTATGCAAGTAGTGTGATCTGTGCTATATGTCACATATGTATACATTCTACGATCTCTTCCTTATAATCATGATTGTTGTATTATTACTGATCTCCTGTGGACAGTCATATATACTGACATGATCACAACAACACTTGTCTATACTTTCCAGTACATGGTACACTTCTTATAGTCAGTATTACAGAGGGAACCTCGCTGGCTCAGTGCTATCTATATAATAATACACTTGTGTGCCAGTAACAACGATGGTGGTATTCATGAATAATTCATGAGCTCAAACAGTTTGGTAAAGAAGCAAAAGTTTCGCAAAACCAAGTCCACAATCATGATAGAAGGACAGAAAGACTCAGAAGCAGGAGAGAGAGACTAAGGAGAAGGGACTCCATGCCTAACTGAAGAGAGGAAACGAGGGGATAAGAAAAGCCGAGATAGTTCATGAAAAAGGAGAGCAGGAGAGAGAAACTGATGTAACCTTAACCAAGTGGTAGAGGATGATAATGAATAAAAAATAAATTATGCTACCTGCATTTACTCTGCAATACATCAAGCGCCACTGTGTGGTGGGGTACTTGCTAGTAATTGTTAAAGTTGGACCAAATTTTCCCGTCAAAACCTGCTATTAATATTAGGTCGTTTACACAGTATGAAATGGGATAACCATGGTATAAAATAGTTAGACCATGACAATTCGGGATAAATGCCCTTTCCAGGATGGAGCGATAATTTTTCAAACCAATGGTTTAACTATTATTTACTTACTATGTATGAGGAATTATTGCTGATAAAAAAAACACCTGATCCTGAGGAGGAAGCCCTAGGGAGAGGTTGGTAATCTAGCAATAATTCCGAAAGTTGCTGTGGTTTAACTATTTTACATCACAGTTATTGCAAACAGCTTAAAAGTACCTTAGATTGCATTATTAAAGTCAAAGTTCATTTCCCACCCTATATTGCATAGTATAAAGACAGGAAATTCAATTTCCTATCTGTATACTATGTAGTATATTCTAGTTCACTTCATAGTTCACCATGCTGCTTACACTGCACATGTGCATCTTCAGTATACTTCAGTAGATGAACTAAAAACAGACAGACCCTGTATTATTTGACATGCGGCGTTCCTTGTATATTCATGTAAACTTGCAACATAATGCGTACTACCTAGTCAATGTCATGTAAACTATGAATCATTCAGAAATCATCCAGTATTCTCATGTATACTTGACATGGTTCATCCAGTATATTCCATGTAAACTGTTTTCATGAAACAACAACTCAAATATATTCCCATGTAAGTACTACATATACATACTTGTATACTCCAAATTACTATGAACAATGTTGATATAGTATAGTTCCTTTACATATACTAGAAGCATATTAAATGGCAACAAAATGTAATTAGTTTAAGTGTATTATTTCTCTATTAAAACTATAGCATAGTGGCTAGCTAATAAATCATAATCTCCATTAGAATAGTCTCTATCAGTATTCTACATCTCCACATAGTCACATACTGAATGTCGACATGGCTGTACCTAGAAAAGTGAGGGGGGGGGGGGTTCTTTTGTTATTTTATGAACATTTTAAAGTAGTTAATTACCAGACAAAAATAAATGTTTCTTCTTTAAGATGTGCTCTTATTTTATTATTTTAAGAGTTTTTTATTTATAATATAATTCTATATTATGTTATTATAATAATATAATTCTATATAGCAAAGTTAAATAACTTCCTGTTTATTTAGTCTCTTCTAGTCTTGTTATTCTGTTTTGGTCTCCGTAGTATCTCCCCGTCTCTTAATTCTCTTCAGTCTCTTTAATCTCATCCAGTTTATTAAGTCTCTTTTAGTCTCTTTAGTTTCTTCTGGTGTCTTCTATTCTCTTGAGTATCTTTATCACTTCTATTCTCTTTAGTTTTATCTTGTGTCTTTAGTTTCTTCTAGTCACTTTAGTCTCGTCCACTTTCTTTAGTCTCTTTTAGTCACTTTGGTTTCTTTTAGTCTCTATTAGTCGCTTTACTTTTTACCAGTCTCTTTAGTTCCTTCATCTCTTTTAGTCTCTTTAGTCCCTTTTAGTCTCTATTAGTTTCTTTAGTCCCTTCTATTCTCTTAATGTCTCTTTTAGTCTCTATAGTCTCATCCACTTTATTTAGTCTCTTCTCGTCTCTTCACACCATGCAAAAAATATGTTATACTTATGTGAAACCACGTATGTATAACAAAGTTATACTAGTAGTATACATACCCTATGTAATCTTGATGTTTACTTGTGGAGTATAACAGAAGTATACTCCACTTTAGACAGCCTAATGTTTTAACCTGGTGTGTATACTAAATGATGCTCAAGTTTAATGTTTTAACCTGGTGTGTATACAAAATGATGCTCAAGTCCAATGTTTTAACCTGGTGTGTATACTAAATGATGCTGAACTTTATTTTAATGTGAGTTGTTTACAATTGATTGAATTGATTCAAAATGGCAGTATTGCAAATTATTGATTAATGAGTCATGCTGTAGTTAATAAGTTATTTACAAATTAAGCTGTAGCATATTCTCTTACCAAAATTTGTAAACCAATTGTTTTTATTGATTGATTGATTGGTTCATTCATTCATTCATTCAGTCGATTTATTTATTTTATTTATTTGTTTATTTATTTATTTATTTATTCATTTATTTATTTATTTATTTATTATTTATTTATTATTTATTTATTTATTTATTTATTCATTTACTCACTAGCTATTTAGCTAATTCAATTTTTTTTATAATTGTTGGTTTTTCATAGATAATTATATATCACAACAAATCTAACAATATAATAAAATGACAAATAAGTAAGCAAGGCAAAAGATCATGCAATTACAAAAATAAATAAATAATAACATCAATAGCAACAACAACAACAACAATAACAATAATAATAATAATAATAATAATAATGATAATAATAATAATAATAATAATAATAATACAGTGGAACCTCTCTACAAAGGCCATGATTGGGGTCAAGTCTTTTGACCCTTGTAGAGAGTTTGGCTGCTTTCAGAGTTTATTTTTTTATTGTAGTAGATCACTGTGTTCCATTTACGCTGGCTGTTGTTAAGAGTCAAGTTGTTCTTCAGAGTCCCTTTGTAGAGAGGTTCCACTGTAGCTAATAATATGATAAAAGTATAATAATAATAATAATAATAATAAAAGTATGAATTTAAATAATTAAAAAAAAAAAATATTATTTTTATTGACTTTTATTTTACCTACACAGTCTATGACATCAAAATGTGTCCAGTTACATTTGTTCCTTCATGACTCAGGCGCAAAGGTTTCTTGGAGCTGCTCTGGGCCAGGGAAGATCGGTCTGCTGAAGAACAGAAGATAGAAATATCAATACATATGGCTGCCATTAACCCTGTCTAATAAGGAGAGGGAAAAGGCTATTATATACTTACTACAATAAATTTCAGTTATAGCTGCTCAAATGCTTTACTGGGCATCACTGTCTCCTAATTCATAGATTAATTCTAATTAATTCTTTGTACATCTTTTAGACATACCTTTACTTGGAATGCCTGATTATCTGTTATATAATTTGGATTGTACAATCAAGGCTTTGCCAGTTTGCTTAAAACCCCTTACCCAATAACATTATTCAATGGGTAAGGTATTTCCATTACAAGAAGCAATTAATTGCGGTGACGACCCTGTTCCTTCTTTCCACCTAAATAGAAGGTTAAGAGCTCCATCAGCTTGACTATTTCTTTCTGTAAAATAGACTGGAGAATTAAAGGTCTGCCTAAACTAGCAACTTGTGACAAAATCGATCCCTTTATTGTAGTATTAGTTTGTATCTATGATTCTGGATTCATTACAAATAATGAGTTGAGTTGGTATTCTTGCAAAGTAGTGTGATGTAGCTTTCCAACAATTGGTATTTGGGAGAAGAAAAATATAATGAATATTTGTCAAATTTGTTTTCTCGATATATGTGACGTCACGTCACTGGTGCAGTCCATTTCATGTGATAGAGAGGTGGATTTTTTTTTAATGCAGTGACTTTGTTTTGCCCATGCAAGTTATCTTATATCTAATTGAACACTTTCTATTGTTTAACACACATTTGTTTTGACTCCAATGTGAATCCGAGTTTAATTAGTTCTAACCAAAGTACTTTCCTGATCCATTATCAAAAGAAGATAAAAGGGTCGGCTACACCACAACAAATAGGCTAGATACTCACTATGCAAATGAGGCATAAACCATCTTTATTATTATTATTATTAATTATTATCATAACTTTCTCATACTATTAGTATAAAGAAGAGTAAAGGAAAGCTCATATATGTAGTATACATCCAGCTTATATCACTGCTTCAACAAGCATGTTATACTTATACAGTAAACCATATGTAAAACTATGATTTACTCAAGTTTTACCAATGATTTACTATTTAGTATACCCTAGTAAGCCATGCAGTAAAGAAGTTACTCATACGCGCCAGTAAAACCCCAGGAGCCGCCGCCACCAGAGCCCTCCACCTTAGTTCAGAGTTTTAATTCTGTTGATGAGAACTGATGATGCGCATGCGTGGCCGGGCTTTTATGTCCGTTTTGGCCACGCACGCGCGTATACAATGAAAACATGATCCACGGAACATCCGGGGCACAACCAAAATAAATACACACACAAACTGACATAACAAGCTGCTAATAATAAAATAATAATTTACATGACTAATGACGCACACATAATAGGTTCCTCTTGCTCTTCTCTTTCTTTTCACTTCTTCTCTTTCTTTCTTCTTGTGGCCACACCCACACCTATGATACAAATAATACAATTAAAACACACTGACTGCACTAAAACACACTGAGTGTACTAAAACACACTGACTGCACTAAAACACACTGACTGCACTAAAACACACTGACTGCACTAAAACACACTGAGCACACTAAAACACACTGAGCGCACTAAAACACACTGACTGCACTAAAACACACTGAGCGCACTAAAACACACTGAGTGCACTAAAACACACTGACTGCACTAAAACACACTGAGCGCACTAAAACACACTGACTGCACTAAAACACACTGAGTGCACTAAACACATGAACTGCAAAATGGTGTAGGGGGGTTGGAGAGAGAGGAGAGGGACTAAAACACCTGAGTGCACTAAAACACACTGAGTCACTAAAACAAAAAACACACGACTTTGCACTAACACCAAACAACTGAGCGCACTAAACACACTGAACTGCACTAAAACACAACTGACGCCTAAAACACACTGACTGCACTAAAACACACTGACTGCCTAAACACACTGAGCTCACTAAAACACACTGACGGCACTAAAACACACTGAGTGCCTAAACACACTGAACTGCACTAAAACACACTGAGTCGCACTAAAACACACTGACTGCAAACTAAACACACTGACTGCACTAAAACCACACTGACTTGCACTAAAACACACTGACTGCACTAAAACACACTGACTGCACTAAAACACTGACTGCACTAAAACACACTGAGTGCACTAAAACACACTGACTGCACTAAAACACACTGAGCGCACTAAAACACACTGACTGCACTAAAACACACTGACTGCACTAAAACACACTGACTGCACTAAAACACACTGACTGCACTAAAACACACTGACTGCACTAAAACACACTGACTGCACTACAACACACTGACTGCACTAAAACACACTGACTGCACTAAAACACACTGACTGCACTAAAACACACTGAGTGCACTAAAACACACTGACTGCACTAAAACACACTGACTGCACTAAAACACACTGACGGCACTAAAACACACTGACGCACTAAAAAACACTGCTGTTGCACTAAACACACTGACTTCACTAAACACACCTGAGCGCACTAACACACACTGACTGCACTAAACACACTGACTGCAACTAAACACACTGACTGCACTAAAACACACTGAGCCGCACTAAACTCACTGACTGGCACTAAAACAACACTGTACTGCACTAAAACACACTGAGTGCACTAAAACACACCGACTGCACTAAAACACACCGACTGCACTAAAACACACTGACTGCACTAAAACACACTGAGTGCACTAAAACACACTGACTGCACTAAACACACTGAGCGCACTAAAACACACTGAGTGCACTCAAACACACTGACTGCACTAAAACACACTGACCGCACTAAAACACACTGACTGCACTAAAACACACTGACTGCACTAAAACACACTGGGTGCCACTACAACACCGGACTGCACTAAAAACACTGACTGCACTAAAACCCCTGAGCCGCACTAAAACAACGATGCCTAACACACACACTGACTGGCACTAAACCCGCACTAACACCTGAGCGCCACTAAAACACACTGAGCGCACTAAACCACACTGAATGCACTAAAACACACTGAGTGCACTAAAACACACTGAGCGCACTAACCACCTGCTCTGCACTAAACACACTGATTGACTAAACACTCTGACCGGCAACTAAAAACACAACTGACTGCAACTAAAACACACTAGTGCACTAAACCACTGACTTCACTAAAACAAACTGACTTCCAACTAAAACACACCGACTCACTACCCACTGACTCAGTAAACACACTGAGTGCACTAAAACACACTGACTGCACTAAAACCAACCTACTGCCCTCAAACACACTGACTGCACTAAACACACTGAGCGCACTAAAACACACTGACTGCACTAACAACCCTGACTGCACTAAAACACCCTGCGCACTAAACACACTGACTGGCACTAAAAACACACTGACTGCACCTAAAGACAACACTGATTGCACTAAAACACACTGACTGCACTAAAACACACTGACTGCAACAAAAACACACTGAGCGCACTAAACAACTGATTCACTAAACACACTACTGGCACTAAAACCCCCTGAGCGCACTAAAAACCACACGAGACCACTGAGCGCACTAAACACACTGAACTGGCACTAAAACCAACTGAGTGCACGAAAACACACTGATTCGCACTAAAACACACTACTGCACTAAAACCCACTGAGCGCACTAAAACACACTGAGCGCCCTAAAACACAACTGCCTGCACTAAACACACGTGATCTCACTAAAACACACGACTGCACTAAAACACCCTGAGTGCACTAAAACACACTGAGTGCACTAAAACACACTGACTGCACCAAAACACACTGACTGCACCAAAACACACTGACTGCACTAAAACACACTGACTGCACTAAAACACACTGAGCGCACTAAAACACACTGACTGCACTAAAACACACAGACTGCACTAAAACACATTGACTGCACTAAAACACACTGACTGCACTAAACACACTGAGCGCACTAAAACACACCGAGTGCACTAAAACACACCGACTGCACTAAAACACACTGACTGCACTAAAACACACTGACTGCACTAAAACACACTGAGCGCACTAAAACACACCGACTGCACTAAAACACACTGAGTGCACTAAAACACACTGACTGCACTAAAACAACTGACTGCACTAAAACACACTGACTGCACTAGAACACACTGACTGCACTAAAACACACCGACTGCACTAAAACACACTGAGTGCACTAAAACACACCGACTGCACTAAAACAACTGACTGCACTAAAACACACTGAGTGCACTAAAAGCACTGACTGCACTAAAACAACTGACTGCACTAAAACACACTGACTGCACTAAAACACACTGAGTGCACTAAAACACACTGACTGCACTAAAACACACTGAGTGCACTAAAACACACTGCGCGCACTAAAACACACTGACTGCACTAAAACACACTGACTGCACTAAAACACACTGAGTGCACTAAAACACACTGAGCGCACTAAAACACACTGAGCGCACTAAAACACACTGACTGCACTAAAACACACTGACTGCACTAAAACACACTGACTGCACTAAAACACACTGACTGCACTAAAACACACTGAGCGCACTAAAACACACTGAGTGCACTAAAACACACCGACTGCACAAACACACTGACTGCACTAAAACACACTGACTGCACTATAACAAACTGACTGCACTAAAAAACACTGACTGCACTAAACACACTGAGCGCACTAAAACACACTGAGTGCACTAAAACACACCGACTGCACTAAAACACACCGACTGCACTAAAACACACTGACTGCACTAAAACACACTGAGTGCACTAAAACACACTGACTGCACTAAACACACTGAGCGCACTAAAACACACTGAGTGCACTCAAACACACTGACTGCACTAAAACACACTGACCGCACTAAAACACACTGACTGCACTAAACACACTGAGTGCACTAAAACACACTGACTGCACTAAAACACACTGAGCGCACTAAAACAACACTGACTGCCTACAACACTGAGCGCACTAAAACACACTGACTGCACTAAAACACACTGACTGCACTAAAACACACTGAGCGCACTAAAACACACTGACTGCACTAAAACACACTGACTGCACTAAAACACACTGACTGCACTAAAACACAGTGACTGCACTAAAACACACTGACTGCACTAAATAACACACCGAGTTTACTAAAGCAACATCAAGTATACTACAACACACCCAATACATATAGAACACTGAACTTACTTCACTCAGCGCACCAAAACACATTGATATAAAGTTAAAATCTCTTACATTCACTCGTCTACCAGAATAGACTAGACACTAGCGTCTATAATACAAGATGTTTGAATTTGATGATATAAAGCTGATGACTACATTATTGTGGGCGCAATATAAAACTCTCTCATTATTTTGTTTCAACATGACTGCCATACTACCACAATATGCTGTCTTTAAGACTCCTTATGTACCTCAGAAATTTAATTATTATTTAAGTTTTTCACGCTATCTTTTTTCATGTTTGGAGAATTATTAATTCAAGACCATTGTTGCAGTATGATTTACAAATTCAAGTATTAGTTGTAAAAAAAAAGTCATCTTTCTTTCAGTTATTGCTCCTTCAACCAAGTAGAATATGTTAAAGTACTAAGACAAAACTCATAGTCTAATAGAACTTGTGCTTAGTGACTGATTAAACTGAGAGGGACATGACATTACAATCTGCACTTCTATTCAGTGTATTGAAAATGCATATTTCTCATATAAATTATTTAAAATTACATTTGAAAATGAAACAATATATACAAACAAATTAACCCCCCACCACCCGTATGTATAAAGTTCATCAAATAATTTAAGTAACTATAAACAAAAACACTCACTTTTTATAATATGATCCTTCAGATAATACTGATGAACACAAGCCAACACTAGCTCAGCCGTCCGCCAATACTGGTGAACACAAGCCAACACTAGCCCAGCCGTCCGCCAATACTGATGAACACAAGCCAACACTAGCCCAGCCGTCCGCCAATACTGATGAACACAAGCCAACACTAGCCCAGCCGTCCGCCAATACTGAACACAAGCCAACACTAGCCCAGCCGTCCGCCAATACTGGTGAACACAAGCCAACACTAGCCCAGCCGTCCGCCAATGCTGATGAACACAAGCCAACACTAGCCCAGTCGTCCGCCAATACTGATGAACACAAGCCAACACTAGCCCAGCCGTCCGCCAATACTGATGAACACAAGCCAACACTAGCCCAGCCGTCCGCCAATACTGATGAACACAAGCCAACACTAGCCCAGCCGTCCGCCAATACTGATGAACACAAGCCAACACTAGTCCAGCCGTCTGCCAATACTGATGAACACAAGCCAACACTAGCCCAGCCGTACGCCAATACTGATGAACACAAGCCAACACTAGCCCAGCCTTCCGCCAATACTGATGAACACAAGCCAACACTAGCCCAGCCGTCCGCCAATACTGATGAACACAAGCCAACACTAGCCCAGCCGTCCGCCAATACTGATGAACACAAGCCAACACTTGCCCAGCCGTCAGCCAATACTGATGAACACAAGCCAACACTAACCCGGCCGTCCGCTAATACTGGTGAACACAAGCCAACACTAGCCCAGCCGTCCGCCAATACTGATGAACACAAGCCAACACTAGCCCAGCCGTCCGCCAATACTGGTGAACACAAGCCAACACTAGCCCAGCCATCCGCCAATACTGGTGAACACAAGCCAACACTAGCCCAGCCGTCAGCCAATACTGATGAACACAAGCCAACACTAGCCCAGCCGTCAGCCAATACTGATGAACACAAGCCAACACTAGCCCAGCCGTCCGCCAATACTGATGAACACAAGCCAACACTAGCCCAGCCGTCCGCCAATACTGATGAACACAAGCCAACACTTGCCCAGCCGTCAGCCAATACTGATGAACACAAGCCAACACTAACCCGGCCGTCCGCTAATACTGGTGAACACAAGCCAACACTAGCCCAGCCGTCCGCCAATACTGATGAACACAAGCCAACACTAGCCCAGCCGTCCGCCAATACTGGTGAACACAAGCCAACACTAGCCCAGCCATCCGCCAATACTGGTGAACACAAGCCAACACTAGCCCAGCCGTCAGCCAATACTGATGAACACAAGCCAACACTAGCCCAGCCGTCCGCCAATACTGATGAACACAAGCCAACACTAGCCCAGCCGTCCGCCAATACTGATGAACACAAGCCAACACTGGCCCAGCCGGCGGCCAATACTGAAGAACACAAGCCAACACTAGCCCAGCCTTCCGCAATACTGATGAAAAACAAGCCAAACACTAAGCCCCAGCCGTCCGCCAATACTGTATGAACACAAGCCAACACTACCCATCCGTCCGCCAACACGGATGAACACAAGCCAACCTATCCCAGAGCCGTCCCGCCAATACGATGACACAAGCCACACTACTCAGCCTTCCGCCAATACTGATACACAAGCCCAACACTAGCCCAGCAGCCGTCCGCCAATACTTATGACACAACCACACTAGCCCAGTCGTTCCGCCAATACGGATAACACAGCACACACTAGCTCAGGCCGTCCCCAAATACTGATGAACCAATCCACACAGCCCCAGCCTCCTCCAATACTGATGAACACAAGCCAACACTAGCCCAGCCGTCCGCCAATACTGATGAACACAAGCCAACACTAGTCCAGCCGTCTGCCAATACTGATGAACACAAGCCAACACTAGCCCAGCCGTCCGCCAATACTGATGAACACAAGCCAACACTAGCCCAGCCGTCCGCCAATACAGATGAACACAAGCCAACACTAACCCTGCCGTCCGCCAATACTGGTGAACACAAGCCAACACTAGCCCAGCCGTCCGACAATACTGGTGAACACAAACCAACACTAGCCTAGCCGTCCGCCAATACAGATGAACACAAGCCAATACTAGCCCAGCCGTCCGCCAATACTGATGAACACAAGCCAACACTAGCCCAGCTGTCCGCCAATACTGATGAACACAAGCCAACACTAGCCCAGCCGTCCGCCAATACTGATGAACACAAGCCAACACTAGCCCAGCCGTCCGCCAATACTGATGAACACAAGCCAACACTAGCCCAGCCGTTCGTCAATACTGATGAACACAAGCCAACACTAGCCCAGCCGTCCGCCAATACTGATGAACACAAGCCAACACTAGTCCAGCCGTCTGCCAATACTGATGAACACAAGCCAACACTAGCCCAGCCGTCCGCCAATACTGATGAACACAAGCCAACACTAGCCCAGCCGTCCGCCAATACTGATGAACACAAGCCAACACTAACCCTGCCGTCCGCCAATACTGGTGAACACAAGCCATCACTTGCCCAGCCGTCCGCCAATACTGGTGAACACAAGCCAACACTAGCCCAGCTGTCCGCCAATACTGGTGAACACAAGCCAACACTCTAAGCCCTCCCGGCCCACCAATACCGGATAACCAATCACACTGCCCAGCCGTCCGCCAATACTGATGGAACACAAGACAAACTAGCCCAGTCCTTCCGCAAACTTATGAACACAAGCCAACCCTAGCCCACCGTCCGCCAATACTGATGACCCAAGCCAACAAGCCCATCCGTCCGCCAATACTGTTGACCACAGCCAACACTAAGCTCCACCCGTCCGCCAATACTGATGAACACAAGCCAACCTAGCCCAGCCGTCCTCCAACTGACTGAACACAAACCACACTAGCCAAGCCGGCCCCAATACTGATGAAAACACAACCAACACTACTAGCCCAGCCTCCGCCAATACTGAGAACACAAGCCAACACTAGCCCATCCGTCCGCCAATACTGATGAACACAAGCCAACACTAGCCCAGCCGTCCCCAATACTGTGAACACAAGCCAAAACTACCACCGTCCTATCTGATGAACACAAGCCAACACTAGCCCAGCCGTCCGCCAATACTGATGAACACAAGCCAACACTAGCCCAGCCGTCCGCCAATACTGATGAACACAAGCCAACACTAGCCCAGCCGTCCGCCAATACTGATGAACACAAGCCAACACTAGCCCAGCCGTCCGCCAATACTGATGAACGCAAGCCAACACTTGCCCAGCCGTCCGCCAATACTGATGAACACAAGCCAACACTAGCCCAGCCGTCCGCCAATACTGAACACAAGCCAACACTAGCCCAGTCGTCCGCCAATACTGGTGAACACAAGCCAACACTAGCCCAGCCGTCCGCCAATGCTGATGAACACAAGCTAACACTAGCCCAGTTGTCCGCCAATACTAATGAACACAAGCCAACACTAGCCCAGCCGTCCGCCAATACTGATGAACACAAGCCAACACTAACCCTGCCGTCCGCCAATACTGGTGAACACAAGCCAACACTAGCCCAGCCGTCCGCCAATACTGGTGAACACAAGCCAACACTAGCCCAGCCGTCAGCCAATACTGGTGAACACAAGCCAACACTAGCCCAGCCGTCCGCCAATACTGATGAACACAAGCCAACACTAGCCCAGCCTTCCGCCAATACTGATGAACACAAGCCAACACTAGCCCAGCCGTCCGCCAATACTGATGAACACAAGCCAACACTAGCCCAGCCGTCCGCCAATACTGATGAACACAAGCCAACACTTGCCCAGCCGTCAGCCAATACTGATGAACACAAGCCAACACTAACCCGGCCGTCCGCTAATACTGGTGAACACAAGCCAACACTAGCCCAGCCGTCCGCCAATACTGATGAACACAAGCCAACACTAGCCCAGCCGTCCGCCAATACTGGTGAACACAAGCCAACACTAGCCCAGCCATCCGCCAATACTGGTGAACACAAGCCAACACTAGCCCAGCCGTCAGCCAATACTGATGAACACAAGCCAACACTAGCCCAGCCGTCCGCCAATACTGATGAACACAAGCCAACACTAGCCCAGCCGTTCGTCAATACTGATGAACACAAGCCAACACTAGCCAAGCCGTCCGCCAATACTGATGAACACAAGCCAACACTAGTCAGGCCGTCCGCCAATACTGATGAACACAAGCCAACACTAGCCCAGCCGTCCGCCAATACTGATGAACACAAGCCAACACTAGCCCAGCCGTCCGCCAATACTGATGAACACAAGCCAACACTAGCCCAGCCGTCCGCCAATACTGATGAACACAAGCCAACACTAGCCCAGCCGTCCGCCAATACTGATGAACACAAGCCAACACTAGCCCAGCCGTCCGCCAATACTGATGAACACAAGCCAACACTAGCCCAGCCGTCCGCCAATGCTGATGAACACAAGCCAACACTAGCCCAGTTGTCCGCCAATACTGATGAACACAAGCCAACACTAGCCCAGCCGTCCGCCAATACTGATGACACAAGCCAACACTAGCCAGCCGGCCGCCATACTGATGAACACCAAGCCAACAATAGCCCAGCCGTCGCCAATATGATGAACACAAGCCAACACTAGTCCAGCCGTCTTGCAATATGATGAACACAAGCCAACACTAGTACAGCGTCTGCCAATACTGATGAAACAAAGCCAACACAGCCCAGCCGTCGCCCAATACTGATGAACACAAAGCCAAAACTAGCCCAGCCCTTCCGCCAATACTTATGATGAACACAAGCCAACACTAGCCCAGCCGTCCGCCAATACTGGTGAACACAAGCCAACACTAGCCCAGCCGTCCGCCAATACTGGTGAACACAAGCCAACACTAGCCCAGCCGTCAGCCAATACTGGTGAACACAAGCCAACACTAGCCCAGCCGTCCGCCAATACTGATGAACACAAGCCAACACTAGCCCAGCCTTCCGCCAATACTGATGAACACAAGCCAACACTAGCCCAGCCGTCCGCCAATACTGATGAACACAAGCCAACACTAGCCCAGCCGTCCGCCAATACTGATGAACACAAGCCAACACTAGCCCAGCCGTCCGCCAATACTGATGAACACAAGCCAATACTAGCCCAGCCATCCGCCAATACTGATGAACACAAGCCAACACTTGCCCAGCCGTCCGCCAATACTGATGAACACAAGCCAACACTAGCCCAGCCGTCCGCCAATACTGAACACAAGCCAACACTAGCCCAGCCGTCCGCCAATACTGGTGAACACAAGCCAACGCTAGCCCAGCCATCCGCCAATACTGGTGAACACAAGCCAACACTAGCCCAGCCGTCAGCCAATACTGATGAACACAAGCCAACACTAGCCCAGCCGTCTGCCAATACTGATGAACACAAGCCAATACTAGCCCAGCCATTTGCCAATAGTGATGAACACAAGCCAACACTTGCCCAGCCGTCCGCCAATACTGATGAACACAAGCCAACACTAGCCCAGCCGTCCGCCAATACTGATGAACACAAGCCAACACTTGCCCAGCCGTCCGCCAATACTGATGAACACAAGCCAACACTAGCCCAGCCGTCCGCCAATACTGAACACAAGCCAACACTAGCCCAGCCGTCCGCCAATACTGGTGAACACAAGCCAACACTAGCCCAGCCGTCCGCCAATGCTGATGAACACAAGCCAACACTACTGGCCGCGCGTCATCCCTCCAATGGGTGGGCTGGTCTGTGAACACAGGTCAAGGTCTCTGAGCGCCAGCCGATCCGCCAATACTGATGAACACAAGCCAACACTAGCCCCGACGCCGCCAATAACTGAGAACACAAGCCACACTAGCCCAGCCCGTCCGCCAATAACTGATGAACACAAGCCCACACTATCCCCTCCGTCCGCCCCTACTGATGAACCACTCCCACACTACCCACCGTCCGCCAATACTGCTGAAACACAAGCAAACATTTGCCCAGCCTGCCGCCAATACTGATGAACACAAGCCAACACTAGCCCCGGCCGTCCGCCATACTGAACCAGCCAACACTAGCCAGCAGCCGTCCGCCAAACTGATGAACACAAGCCAACACTAGCCCAGCCGTCCGCCAATACTGAACACAAGCCAACACTAGCCCAGTCGTCCGCCAATACTGGTGAACACAAGCCAACACTAGCCCAGCCGTCCGCCAATGCTGATGAACACAAGCTAACACTAGCCCAGTTGTCCGCCAATACTAATGAACACAAGCCAACACTAGCCCAGCCGTCCGCCAATACTGATGAACACAAGCCAACACTAACCCTGCCGTCCGCCAATACTGGTGAACACAAGCCAACACTAGCCCAGCCGTCCGCCAATACTGGTGAACACAAGCCAACACTTGCCCAGCCGTCCGCCAATACTGGTGAACACAAGCCAACACTAGCCCAGCCGTCCGCCAATACTGGTGAACACAAGCCAACACTAGCCCAGCCGTCCGCCAATACTGATGAACACAAGCCCACACTAGCCCAGCCGTCCACCAATACTGATGAACACAAGCCAACACTAGCCCAGCCGTCCGCCAATACTGATGAACACAAGCCAACACTAGCCCAGCCGTCCGCCAATACTGATGAACACAAGCCAACACTAGCCCAGCCGTCCGCCAATACTGATGAACACAAGCCAACACTAGCCCAGCCGTCCGCCAATACTGATGAACACAAGCCAACACTAGCCCAGCCCGTCCGCCAATACTGATGAACACAAGCCAACACTAGCCCAGCCGTCCGCCAATACTGAACACAAGCCAACACTAGCCCAGCCGTCCGCCAATACTGGTGAACACAAGCCAACACTAGCCCAGCCATCCGCCAATACTGGTGAACACAAGCCAACACTAGCCCAGCCGTCAGCCAATACTGATGAACACAAGCCAACACTAGCCCAGCCGTCAGCCAATACTGATGAACACAAGCCAACACTAGCCCAGCCGTCCGCCAATACTGATGAACACAAGCCAACACTAGCCCAGCCGTCCGCCAATACTGATGAACACAAGCCAACACTAGCCCAGCCGTCCGCCCATACTGGTGACACACAAACCAACACTAGCCTAGCCGTCCGCCAATACTGATGAACACAAGCCAACACTAGCCCAGCCGTCCGCCAATACTGATGAACACAAGCCAACACTAGCCCAGCCGTCCGCCAATACTGATGAACACAAGCCAACACTAGCCCAGCCGTCCGCCAATACTGATGAACACAAGCCAACACTAGCCCAGCCGTCCGCCAATACTGATGAACACAAGCCAACACTTGCCCAGCCGTCAGCCAATACTGATGAACACAAGCCAACACTAACCCTGCCGTCCGCCAATACTGGTGAACACAAGCCAACACTAGCCCAGCCGTCCGCCAATACTGATGAACACAAGCCAACACTAGCCCAGCCGTCCGCCAATACTGAACACAAGCCAACACTAGCCCAGCCGTCCGCCAATACTGGTGAACACAAGCCAACACTAGCCCAGCCATCCACCAATACTGGTGAACACAAGCCAACACTAGCCCAGCCGTCAGCCAATACTGATGAACACAAGCCAACACTAGCCCAGCCGTCCGCCAATACTGATGAACACAAGCCAATACTAGCCCAGCCATCCGCCAATAGTGATGAACACAAGCCAACACTTGCCCAGCCGTCCGCCAATACTGATGAACACAAGCCAACACTAGCCCAGCCGTCCGCCAATACTGAACACAAGCCAACACTAGCCCAGCCGTCCGCCAATACTGGTGAACACAAGCCAACACTAGCCCAGCCGTCCGCCAATGCTGATGAACACAAGCCAACACTAGCCCAGTCGTCCGCCAATACTGATGAACACAAGCCAACACTAGCCCAGCCGTCCGCCAATACTGATGAACACAAGCCAACACTAGCCCAGCCGTCCGCCAATACTGGTGAACACAAGCCAACACTAGCCCAGCCGTCCGCCAATACTGATGAACACAAGCCAACACTAGCCCAGCCGTCCGCCAATACTGATGAACACAAGCCAACACTAGCCCAGCGTCCGCCAATACTGATGAACACAAGCCAACACTAGCCCAGCCGTCCGCCAATACTGAACACAAGCCAACACTAGCCCAGCCGTCCGCCAATACTGGTGAACACAAGCCAACACTAGCCCAGCCATCCGCCAATACTGGTGAACACAAGCCAACACTAGCCCAGCCGTCAGCCAATACTGATGAACACAAGCCAACACTAGCCCAGCCGTCAGCCAATACTGATGAACACAAGCCAACACTAGCCCAGCCGTCCGCCAATACTGATGAACACAAGCCAACACTAGCCCAGCCGTCCGCCAATACTGATGAACACAAGCCAACACTAGCCCAGCCGTCCGCCAATACTGATGAACACAAGCCAACACAAGCCCAGCCGTCCCCCAATACTGATGAACACAAGCCAACACTAGCCCAGCCGTCCGCCAATACTGATGAACAAAGCCAACACTAGCCCAGCCGTCTGCCAATACTGATGAACACAAGCCAGCACTAGCCCAGCCGTCCGCCAATACTGATGAACACAAGCCAACACTAGCCCAGCCGTCCGCCAATACTGATGAACACAAGCCAACACTAGCCCAGCCGTCCGCCAATACTGATGAACACAAGCCAAGACTAGCCCAGCCGTTCGTCAATACTGATGAACACAAGCCAACACTAGCCCAGCCGTCCGCCAATACTGATGAACACAAGCCAACACTAGCCCAGCCGTCCGCCAATACTGATGAACAGCCAAAACACTAGTCCAGCCCTTGCCAATCTGATGACACAAGCCACCGCTGCCCAGCCGTCCGCCAATACTGA
>WLWD01001261.1_pt1 | contig 55319 bp, 30 predicted proteins | sample 6712731 | NCBI WGS metagenome assembly WLWD01 (sample SAMN12718690, study PRJNA576275) | sponge metagenome | isolation source: marine sponge | host: Mycale hentscheli | place: New Zealand: South Island, Marlborough, Capsize Point | collected 2014-11-01 | reverse complement strand
CCCCCAATTAATTGAACCATAAAAAATGTAGATAATTAATAATACATGAGCAACTAGAAAATTAACAATGTTAATTTAATGAAATAAGTAATTAAAACAAAAAATGCTACAGATTAATTATATGCGCTAATAAACAGAAACGAGAGTCTAAATATATTATATTAAACATGCATTGAGTCATGAAGTTTCATCATTTATGCAGCATCAAATTGGAATTCACCATTTTCCATTCACCTTTGGAGAATTTAAGTTGAGGTTGCTGCCTGAACATCCCAGTTTAAGGCATAATAGTGTCTCCATAGTTAGATGTTACAAAAGATATTTAATATGAAGAAACTAGAGCATAAGCTTTTGTTTATATGCTCGTTTGGCATATAACATATAGGTGTGTAAGTTATAAGGTCTCATGTCCTGTAACATTTTTTGTTTTAATGAGACTTATTTCATTAAATTAACATTGTTAATTTCCTTGTTGCTCATGTATTATTAATTATCTACATTTTTTATGGTTCAATTAATTGGGGATTGTTTGTATCTATGAAATCCATGCATGCCAAATTTTTTATCGTTTCTTGCATAGTATACTAATAGTAATTTAACAAACTTAAATTAATTGGCAAGCAAAGAGAGCCAGAGACACTTACTACAGGAGTTACACAACCTTGGTCTTTATTTTTGGCTACTAATTATGGTATGTGCGACTCCTGTTTCGCACAGGCCACCAATTTGCAAAAGTTGGTTAATCATCTTGATAAAACTAGTGATGTGTTTGAGCACAAATGGCGAGCGAGCCTACAACTTCACTAACGTCTAATGATTTGGTTTTAACTTAAAATCGAGTTACTTAAATATAAAGTTGACTGCAACTATTTGAATGGAAAATACGCAACTAAAACAGGTCACGTTATTCAAACGTATATTCTAAGCTATTAACTATGGTTCTTAAAAGTATTAATAAAAATTGAGATGAAAATGTATGACATTATTAAACCATGCTAAACTTGAGGCACACCTGAAACTCTTTATACTATGTACAAAGGACTATATTATCACTGAATATGACACTATTGTTGACTTTACAATTATAAACAACTATTCTATTTTAGTGTGGAGCTAATAAAAGTGAGAAGTGAAAAGTTGTTCAATAATTATATAAATGAAGTATTATAGATAGCACTCTGCACATACAAATAATTTAACACAATATTGGATCATGTGACATAATGCCACAAATCATCATTTTAATTTTTATCCCCTCTGTAAAATACATATTTGCTAGAAATGAGTAGCAGGTCATTGTATGACCTTCCAAAAATTAATCCATTGAACTCCAGATAAAACAGAAAGAAAACACTGTGATTAAAAAACAATGATTAAAAACTAAAAGGTGAATTTTAACTCTTGCTCTATAAATACTGCTTCATTACTACTTTATTACAGTGGGTTTTCATTGAACTTCACTATGAATTTAATTATCACTATAGTGTGTTAAGTTATTGTCTCCATTTACATTCTTTACAGAAGTATCAACACCTTTTGTAAAGATAATACAAGGTGGAATTTCAGTAATCCTATTAGATATTGCCCTCAATTTATTCTGTGTGACCAAAGATGCATGTGATATTATGTTCTCAAAAATTACCACATTATTGCATAAGTCTCTGCATGGTATTCTAATTTAACTTTATCTTACAAGTTTTTAATACTATTAATATCTATGTTATGTGTTACAATTGAGTTACTGAAAATACTTTCTCAGGAGACATTAAAATATTTATTTATTTCAACATTTGTTAATAAACATAGCAATCTTTACAATAAAATAATACCGTATAAAAACACTAATTATGAAAAAGTATTAATTAATGTACAAGGAAAATCATGCTTCTAATTTGGGCAAGGTGAATCTCTTTCTTGCACAAAGAACACATTAGACTATCATTTTTGTTTATTAACGCATATATTAATCTGCAACATTTTTTGTTATTAGAGTAACAATAGATCATGTATTAAAGAATGCAATTTAAAATAATAGATGAAAATTAAATAATTCTAACTGAATAAGTATAAATGAAATAAAAAATAAAATATACCAGCTCTTATGAACAGAAATAAGAATGTAATGTGTTTTGTCATTGTATAGGAAACAAAACTGTACGTGGGGATACATTTTAAGATAACACAAAGCATATATTGCCATGAATGTGTGAAAGGTCATTCAGGGACTTTGTGCAAGAAAGTGGAAATGTTGGGAAGTATATCATTTGTGCCATCTCTACCATATAATATGTACAACAAACTGAAGACACTAATATCTCTATGATATTTAGTCATTTGGTGCAAATACTATTATAAACAAGTAACAAATTCCATTTTTTCCTACATAATGTAGAGATGTAAATATAGGATTTCTGGAATCACATCATCCATTACAGAAGATGTTGATGTTACTGAAAAGAATATGAATGGAGACAATAATTTATACCCGGTAAAATTTGTAGTGTGAAAACCCACCAAATTTGCACCAAATTGGTGTTGTGAATGCCCACCATCAATGCATAGCATGTTATTTACATTTCCTTTTAGAAACATTAATTATGTTCATGCTCATTTACATACCATGCCATTATCATTGTAACTTACCTCATTAATGTGTTGTTCACTTGTGTGCAAGTAAAGAGAGTTAACAAAAGTTTTGTTCCTCTGATTAATGAGATCTGGGATTCAGGCACAGAACATTCAGCAATCTTTTTTTTTTTAATTAATGTTTATATTATAATTATAATATTAGAATCAACCCTGATTTGAAATAATTTATCATTATGAAAGTATGAGTTCACACCGTTTAGGGTGTGAACTCACACCAAAATGATGAGGTGTGCACATCACACCATGTTTTGGTGTGACTATTGTTGCACGTGATTCACACTTAGTTTGGTATGAACTACCCACCATTGGTTTACAGTGTTAGCCATTATAGGTGCAAATACTAAAAAAATTATAATATAATAAACAATATCTTACAATTATATGTAAAAAAGTGACAATTTGTTCTAAATAATATCTTGAGGTAAAATTAAAATAGGATTTCTCGAATCACACTCTCCATTGCTCTTACAGAAGGTGTTGATGCTACTGAATTAAAGAATATGAATGGGATGATTAATGTGATAAGTGACAATTAAATTCATAGTGCAAACCCGCAGCAATAGAGTAATAATGAAACGAATGAAAAACTTAGGGTTATTTAGTCATTTTGCTTTGAATGTAATTGTTTTGAGTTTGGACTAGTTCCCCCCCCCCCCCCCCCCCCACCCCCCCCCCCCCAATTTTGTAAAAAAATAGTTCTCAAAGTCAATCAAAAATATTCTGAAGTTGAAAATAATAGTTGTGACATGACTGTTTTTGGAAGGTCAGTTGATGACCTGCTTAATTCAGGAAAGAAATGTTATATATAGCTGCTGTTGCAAGTCATTCTGTTAAAAATCGATTGATTTTATTTCACGAATATTCATTGTTTATGAAAATTGGAGGTCACCATGTATTGTACCTATAGCAGCCTCTAAAAGTATGAAAATTAATAAGTGTAAGGATAGGTCCCACTATTTTTCTTTGGATTATTACGCACTTATAGCTTATTATTAATAGCAATTACTAACTAGTCTATGAATTACAAAACAAGAGGACAGAATGACCAGTTTTGACAAGCATTAGAAAAATGAGCTATTAAAACATTTTCACATGAAATAAATTCAATGCATGTTTAGCAGAATGACTTGGAACAGAATAGCTACCACATAAACCAATAATAACTAACTACATTACACTAAACATAAATATAAACACAGTATAAAAATGCTACAGGCAGTATACTCAGTAATCATACAGCACAATATAAACTCCTCAACTCATGCTTCATTACAGTGGGTTCTTTCACCTTCTCCTATGAATATAATTAACATTCAATTTACCCATATTACATGGCATTCAGTTTGTGTTTCACTTTCATTGCTGTTAAGTTATAACACCATTTTCATTAAAGTATCCTTGTTTTAATTTATTACTTGTAAGAAACATGAAGCAGGTCATTTTATGACCTTCAAAAAATTGAGTTTTGCTAGATTCAAGTTTATGTTAAAGATATATTAGAAGGTATTTATAAATAAAAAGAGGTTGAATGAAACTAGGTTGTGCAGTCTTGTACTATATACTACTCCGTACGTACTTTATTGCAGTGGTTTCCCATCAACACCATCATGAATATAATTACCATTCATGTATAAAGTTTTATTAACAATTGTTAGGACAATGGAAAGTGTTATGTAAGCAATCTTATTAGAAATTATTTACATCATTACATTCTCTATGACATGAAATTCAATTTTACTTATCCAATATAGCAACCCTACCTCATAAAATTAATATAGAACCTGTATATTTATTTCATACTGTAACTTTTTAATTCAGATATTAATTAACGACATAATGTTAAAATTATAGCAATTTTTCTATTAGCACTGCTTCAAAATATTAGTGATAGAACTCTTCATCATGTGCAAGTGAACTCTAAAGATAAACCTTACCAAGAACTTGCATATAGAAAAAGGAAATAACATTCTGAGTATAAATTTAATTTGTATAAATAACATTCTAAAGTTTACTGCACATAATAACGTGGAACTAAATAAATATGTAAATGCCTCCAAAAAATTATCCTAAAAACTCAAACAATAGCACAGAGCATAGATTGAAATAAATATTAAAAATTTGTGAGATAGTAAAGAAAATAAGAAGGTGATGCAAAGACATTGAGCAAGAATGTGAAAATTTTAGACATGTCACTCATGACATTTTGTAAATTAAAGTAATAACAGGTAGGTTTGTTTGAAATCACACTTTCTATTGCCCATTATAAAGGTGTTGATACTTCTATGCACAATATATATAAGGCATTGATTTATAGCACAAGTGGTAATTATATTCATAGTGAAGTTTAGATCAAACCCACAGCAATAAAGTAGTAGTCAAGTAGTATTTATAGTGCAAAAGTTTACAACCATAATTTCACTTTTTAAATTTTTATTCATCATTTTTAAATCATATTTTGTTTGTAGTTTTTATTGCAAAAGAATAGCAATTTTTGGAAGGTCCTATAATGACCTGTGGCATTGTTTGATTATTGATTCTATGAGACAAGAAGTGAATACAAGCATTGAAATGATGATTTACATTATTCCTTGTTTGGCATTGTGTCACCATTAATCCAATATTTTATTGAATTGTTTGAATTTGAATGTGTTGTGTGGCTTACTATAAACTACAACACTTCATTACATATTTAAAATGCAATGCTTTAGAGAAAATTCTGCATGAATTTGAAACTATTCCCACTCATTTTACAGCTTGTTCCATTATAACAGACATACCTTAAAAATTGGTTAGATTGTCCGCTTAGTTTATACCGTTATTAATGTTGAATTACTGGAGGAGTTAGAATTCCCTTGTTTATGTGGCACAATGTAGAGAGGTGGTTTTCACTTTATAACATGCTCTTAACCCCGTCTTCCTCTTTTCACTCTGCTGAAACATCTTTCCACACCACTGTACCAGTATCTTGCTACCTCATCAAACTGAATGTTCCAAACACATAATGATGATCAGAAAACAAAGGGACAGAAAATTATGTTAAATTTTCTAAAATTTTCCAAGTGAATGATGTATATTATAGCCATATCATGATACTAGGTACATATTGGTGTAAGAGCATGAAAACTATGGCTATGCTCTCGTGGGTAGTTGCATATAATATTAAAATAACACTTTCCATTCCAGTTTGGGAATAATACTGAAATAATTTTACCGCGTTTCCAATGGTGCTAAAAAGCTACCTACTTCTGTTCTATAAACATTCATTAAAGATTTATTTGTGTATCCTACCCACTTGAGATAGACTATAATGGTTAATAATTGAATGATGCACAAATGATAATGCACTAATAACTACATACTATACTTTAATGCTTAAAACTTGAGCAACTGATGTATAAACTAAAATTTCCAATAACTATGTTCCAAAGTTTGTAAAGTATTTCAACAGACAGAAATAACAAACAAAACGAGCAAAGAAACTCTTGCAAGAAAAGTAATTAATTTAGATCCATTTCTTAATGATTTCACCAAAACCTTTTTATAATTCAGCAGGTCAGAGCAATTCTATAGTTATGAATACAAAATGTAATCATATATTACTGATCTTCATAGAAATCACACATTTAGTCAAACTATAGTTAATAACCTGATTCCACCAATGAATGGGGTGTAAATGAAAATATTATTATCATGTATGATTGAAGTCATAGTGCAAAACCCACTGCAATGAAGTTCTGTTCAGTCTATTTAGTACAGGACTTCATCATCTATGTGATGTTGACACAAACATTTTATGACCTTCAAAAAATCTGGTTTAAAATAAAAAAAACAGTGATTTATAAAAGTGGTGATGAATAAAATTAAAAAGTGAAAATAAAGTGTGCAGTCTTGTGCTATAAATATACTTCATTATTCATTTATTGCTGTGGATTATCCATCAATTTACTATTAATAATAACTTACACATTAAATCAATGTCTTCATTTACCTTCTTTGCAGTAGGAAATGGAAGATGGGATTTCATTATATTAATTATTAAAGATAACAAGATATTAAATAATATAAATACACTTAGAGATGGATAGATCATGCTCTCATTAATTGTCACTTCTTACAAAGTTTCTGACCTTCTCTGTTCTATTTAATTACTGATTATCTTACATTTTTTAATTGATTCCAATCAATTGTTGACATCCATTTAATTGGACATGTGATAACCACTGAAATTTTTAGTAATTAATGATATTCAGAAGATATATTTTAGTGGTACTACTTGCACGCTTCTCGGTGAAGTATATCTCCACAGTTTGTTACTGTTGCCTGCACAATAACGCAAACACCCAATAGTATAATATTGCACTCTTATTTCTAATTATCCGATTTTATAATGCATTTTCTGTATATTTTTTTTATTAATTTTTTAATTTGCATCTTGATCAATTTTAACTTTTAACTTCATTAATTGATTAATAATGCAGTGGTCCTTTGTTTTATTTCCTTTAATTTGGTTTCCATTCAAATTTTTAATCGTTTCTATCATTAGCAAGGATGAATTAATGTAACTATAAAATGGTGGTAATAGACAGAAAAGTTTAGTTTATTACATATGTTCGGGACCCAACACAGATCCTGAACAAGAATCTCAAGTCTGAGGCCCGGCCCGCCCGAGAACTGAATCTATCTGCGAACTGAACTGTGAACTGTCTCTATTATGTCTCATTTGTTTATCTGTTGTACCTGCTACTTGTCACTTATTTCTAATGTTTCCTGTTTACCTGTATCTGTCTCTCTCTCAGCTGTTAAGTTCTAATGCATCGACCCTTTACCATAATCTCCTCTTACGCAGACGTAATGAGATTCATGGTATTTGCGGCAATCACTGCTCACTCAATCGTGTCGTGTGCTTATATGCTTGTGTGTTTCTGTGTCTTAGCTGATGCTCATAAAGCTCTCTATTATATCCAACTTAAACACCAACCTAAACATTGGTCCTTCGAGCCCAGCGACTCCATCTCTGCTGAGCTGTCTCACCTGAAGTTGCCGCACCACTATCTGCCTGGGAGACGCCATCTTCAGCTAGTCTGCGCCGGAAGTTGTTCTATCTCCGCCGCCCATCTGCCACTCCTCCAATCTGCTCTGCGCCGAAGTTCTTAACCCTCGCCGCATCTCTCTTGATTCTGGAGGCGAAACTCTGTCCAATTGTCTTCTCGACTTCACACCTTTTGGACTTAGTCTATTTTCACTCTCTTCTACCGCACCGCGAATTCTCACCTGTGCAGAAGCTGTTTACAACTCAAAAATCTGGTAAACCACCCATACTTGTTCTAATTATTCTGTTCTATTCCCTTTAGCAATGTCTATACTACCACCTGCATCTGAAGAAGTCCGTACTACTATCCATGACTTGGAAGTGAAGCGCGGTAGCCGTCGAGGTATCGCCACCAAGCTCCACAACCGCATCAAAAAAGTGATCGCGGAAGGACCTGACCGCATCAAGGCCTCAACCCTGGAGGACTTGTTTGCTCAACTGACCGTCGCCATCGACAATCACACTGCCTTCCAAGCTCAGTTAGAGGAATTCTACGAGACCTTCTCAGATATGAGGAACCCTGCCAAAGAACTCGAAGACACTGAACTGCTAGACACTCATGTTGAGTGGAAATCTGACATCTCCAATGTGCTCAAAGCTCTGCCGCTGCGGAGACAGGCTGCCTCCCTGCTGGCGGACATTGAAGCTGCCTTAGCTGACCCTATGCCAGACTCGCCTTTCTTCCGGAACTCTGTGGATAAACTGCACTCGAGGCGTGTTTCTGTCATTGACCTGTCAACTGAATTCTACCAGGCTCTCCCAGACCTGGAAGAAGTCTGCACAGACATCATCACCAAGATGAATGCTCTCTTCACTCTGACTGCTGCTGCCTGCAAGGATACCGCAGCCGCTGCTCCACCTGTTGCTCCATCTGCCCCCTCACCTGCTTCAGACAAGAACACTCTCACTGTCGACCTGCCAAACTATGACGGTGACCCCTTCAAATGGGCTAACTTCCAGACTATGTTCAGGAGAACCATTGAGAAGAGGGCCAAAGGACACTCTGCCTTGGAGGTAAAGGTCTCCTCATCAAATCCATGAAGCATCCCGATGGTCTGAAGGTGCTTCACAACCTGCCGTCCGATGACCTCTCTCTAGATGAAATGCTGGCAAGACTTGAAGCCATCTTTGGTGCACCCGACATTCTGGCACCACTCATTATATCTAAGATCAACTCTGTCTCATCCTGTACTCTCTCTCTATCTAATATGGACAATATGTATGACCATTTTGTACTTCCCTACAATAAGTTTTGTTCTCTTGTAGGGGATTCCCTGAGCTCCTACCTGGCACTGACTGCTGCTAACTTCATGAGTCAGGAGTGCAAGCGCGAATGGATTCGCCACAGACCTCCAGACACCCCGCCAGACATGGAGAACCTGACCAGATTCATCGAGTACCAGAAGAAAGAACTGTGAGGAAGTGGCAGCCAGCCTATACTGGCTCCTTCCTCGTCCTATCTGCCTCTCACCTCTGCTGGACCGACGACTCCACGACTCGATCGATCTCGGCCCTTACCTGCCAAGCCTCCCCCCCGGAGAGCCTCACTGCACTGCCCTGTGTGCGGAGAGTCTCATTCTCTCACCAGGTGCCAGTCGTTCGCAGCTTATGACCTTGACAAAAGGAACAAGGTCATCCGGGAAAAGAAACTTTGCTTGAACTGTTTTGGGGACGGCCATGTCTGTAAGTCGTGCCCGAGCAAGTTTTCGTGCCGAACCTGCAATGGACGTCACCACACCCTGCTCCATCGGGATAGGGACAACCAAGCTCCTGCTCCCTCTCCTACCGCCTTGGCTATGACCAGCAAAGCCGACTCCAGATCCAGAGGAGTCACATCACTCTATTCCGCCTTGGTGATGCTCTACCACGACGGAAAATCTGTACTGGCCAGAGCTCTGCTTGATGCTGGAGCATCTCTGCCCATGATATCTGAACGCCTGGCTTCCTCCTTGGGATTGCCACACACCCATGACCCCATCCCAGTCACTGGGATAGCTGGCACTACTAGGTGCAAATTTATTGTTACATCTGATGTGTGTTCTGTTGATTCCAGATTCAAGCTGCAAGACGTGACCTTCACCGTCATCCCCTCTCTGGAACCCATCAGCACACCTAACAATGTCTCAGAAATCCTGAAGAAACCTGAACTCCGCCACTACTCCCTTACTGACTCTGATCTGGGCGGGAGAGTAGACCTGGTACTGGGAGTGACCCAAACCTCTGCACTCACGACCGGCTGCCCTTTCCAAGTAGGAGATCTGCAGGCTCTGCCCACCCAACTGGGGTTGTGCCTTTCCTGTCCTCTCGACTCCTCCTCAAGACCAGTTGTCAGCACTGTGACCTCCACATCTCTCGAAGCTGACCTCTCCAGACTCTGGGAACTCGACAAAATCCCAGAGGCCTCGACTCTGACTGCCGACGAACAATCTGCTCTCGATCAGTTTGATGCTACCTGCCTGCGCAAGGAGGGAAGATATGCTGTTTCCCTCCCCAGAACATCTGCTCCTCCCACTCTGGGCGACAGCCGCAAGCAGGCTGTCTCCAGGCTGTTCTCAAACGAGAAATCCCTCCAGCTGAAAGGAAAACTCGACGCCTTCCAGGACGTGATCTCGGAGTACTTCACCATGGATCACGCCGAGGAAGTACCACCTGCTGATCTGCTGTCGCCTGCCTATTACCTGCCAGTCCATGCCGTGCTCAAAGAAAGCTCCACCTCCACAAAGGTCCGAGCCGTATTTGATGCCTCGGCGAGGACTTCCACTGGATCATCACTCAATGATCAACTGCTGCCGGGTCCCAACCTGTACCCACCCCTCACCGACGTCCTGGTCCGGTTTCGATGCCACAACGTTGCAGTCTCCGCAGACATCTCTAAGATGTTCCGCGAGATCCTCCTCAACCCTGAAGAGAGAGACTGGCATCGATTCCTGTACCGAGTTGCTGACAACCACATCCGAGAAGCACGGATGAAGAGACTCACCTTTGGGGTGAAGTCCTCTCCGTTTCTTGCGACGCAAGTCCTTCGTCGTCACGCCTCTTCACATCTCACCTCTCATCCTGATGCTGCCAAGATCGTCTTGAATGACTTCTATGTCGACGACGTGTTGACTGGGGCCCCCTCTACTGACCAAGCCTTCAACGTCTTCAAGAATCTGCGTTCCCTCCTCTCCGATGCTGGTATGGACCTCCGGAAGTGGAGGACAAATGACCCTGCCCTCAAGAATCTGATACCTGCTCATCTGTTAGAATATGACACCTGCTCCATCTCACCTGCCTCATCTGCTCCAAAGGCCCTGGGCGTCCATTGGGACACCACGGCTGATGCCCTTCATGTTGCGGTTCCGGACACTCCACCCTCGCCATCCAAGGTCACCAAGTGAGTGATAGCTGCCATAACTGCTGGAGTCTTTGATGTGCTGGGACTATTCTCCCCTGTGGTCATCTGCGCCAGAATTCTCTTCCAAGACACTTGGAGGAGAAACCTCACCTGGGATGAGGAAGTCCCAGAAGACATCCTGGCTCGATGGGATAACTGGCTATCTGATCTGCCCATCATTCATTCGCACCCCGTACCTCGCAAGCTATTCGTTGACACCTCTCCCCATCGGAAGCTGACTCTGCATGGTTTCTGTGATGCCTCCTCTGTGGCGTATGGCGTTGTCATTTATGCCCGGACGGAGGCTCCAGATTCCTCCACTCACACTTCTCTGGTCATAGCCAAGGCCAGAGTTCTCCCAACCAAGCCCATCACAATTCCGAAGGCCGAACTGTCTGGTGCTCTCCTTCTGGCAAAGATGATGCGCCACACCCTTCATCTGCTCAACCTGCCAACTGATGCCTCCTATGCCTGGACTGACAGCCAGATTGTGCTGTTCTGGTTGCCCAAATCTCCATCTGCTTTGAACCGATTTGTGGCCAATCGTGTGGCCTCTATCCAGGAACTGTTGCCTCCCACTCACTGGCGTCATGTGCCATCAGCCGAGAATCCTGCGGACCTGGCCAGCCGTGGTGTCCGAGCTGAGGAACTCATTGCCTCACAACTCTTGTGGCATGGACCCAGTTGGCTAACTCAACCCCCTCAATTCTGGCCTCCTCCATTTCGTACTCAACCTACCATCCCTGTCTATACTTTTTCTGTGAAACCCTGTTCTTCCCTATCCCCCACTCTCCAAGCTTTCATTTGTTATTTATCATCTGTTCGTTCCTCTTTTTTCTCCCTTGTTCGTGTGATGTGTTATGTCCATAGGTTCCTTCATAACTGCCGAGCTGCCTCCAAAGACTGTATCATGGGCCCCCTCACACTCAAGGAGATTGAACATTCCAAATTCTGTCTCTACCGCCTCTCCCAACTGCAAGCCTTCCCGGAAGCCTTCCGAGCTGCTAAAGATCTCTCACCTCTACCTCGAGGACACCCCCTCCACCACTTCCGTGTGAAACTGGCGGAAGATGGTCATCTGATAGCTCTGAGTCGGGTCCGCAATCCTGACTCCCCCAACCTGCCTGCTGAACTTGTTGTTTTTTCCTCGAAATCTACCCTCACCAAACTGCTGCTCCTCACCCTGCACCGCGCCTATGGCCACCCCGGTACTTCGACTCTGTCCACCATCATCTCCACTTCCTTTGTGGTGATTGGCCTGCGCAACTACCTCAAAAAACTGTCTCGCTCCTGCGTCACCTGCCAAAAGGTTCTCGCCAAACCTCTCACTCATCTCATGGGACTTCTACCTGCTGTCCGAACCACCCCAGCTCCGCCCTTCCATAACACTGGTGTGGACTTTGCTGGGCCCCTCACCCTGCGTGTTGGCTACACCAGGAAACCTGTGCACGTTAAGTGCTATGTTGCTGTATTTGTGTGCATGTGCACAAAAGCCGTCCATCTGGACCTATGCCACCAACTCACTTCCGAAGACTTCATGGCTACCCTTCGTCGTTTTGTCGCGAGGCGTGGCTGCCCTGCCCACCTGTTCTCTGACAACGGGACCAACTTCATTGGGGCCCGGGAAGAGATCCGTGCCATTCAGAAGATGGCAGAATCTGAGAAATTCCGAGGCAGCCTCATCTCCTTCGCAGCCAACAACAACATGCAATGGCACCACATTCCGCCAAGAGCCCCCCACTTCGGCGGATTGTGGGAAGCTGCAGTCAAGGCCATGAAGATCGCCCTCCAAAAGATAGCTGCTCCTCATCCTATGACCTGGCCCGAACTCTACACTCTGCTCACTGAAGTAGAGTGTGTCCTCAACTCCAGACCTATCGCACCTCTCAGAGCTGATGACCTGCAAGAATCTAACACCCTCACTCCTGGTCACTTCCTTATTGGGAGACCACTCAAGGCTCTTCCCAGTAGACGCCCATCCTCCGGAAAACTCTCACTCCTAAAGAGGTTGAATTTGGTGGAACGTCTACAAGCTGACATCTGGCGATACTGGTCTTCTGCCTACCTGTCCAGCTGCACCCAATGTGCCAAGTGGCTCAAGCCAGGCTACACTCTCAAGGTTGGAGACGTAGTCCTGGTCAAGGACGAGACCCTCAAGTCTCGGGCCTGGCCCCTGGCTGTTGTCGAGGAACTCCACTGTGGCACAGATGGTGTCACTAGAGCTGTCACCCTTCGTTGCAAGGGCAAGCAATACCAGAGATCTGCAAATCGACTCGTACCACTGGTGACTGACTCCGACGAGGATCATCACGAACGAACTTCATCACCTGCTCCCCCCGGAGTATGTTCGGGACCCAACACAGATCCTGAACAAGAATCTCAAGTCTGAGGCCCGGCCCGCCCGAGAACTGAATCTATCTGCGAACTGAACTGTGAACTGTCTCTATTATGTCTCATTTGTTTATCTGTTGTACCTGCTACTTGTCACTTATTTCTAATGTTTCCTGTTTACCTGTATCTGTCTCTCTCTCAGCTGTTAAGTTCTAATGCATCGACCCTTTACCATAATCTCCTCTTACGCAGACGTAATGAGATTCATGGTAATTGCGGCAACCACTGCTCACTCAATCGTGTCGTGTGCTTATATGCTTGTGTGTTTCTGTGTCTTAGCTGATGCTCATAAAGCTCTCTATTATATCCAACTTAAACAACAACCTAAACAACATAACATTAGTATAAAATATATGTCAAGTAATTGTAAGTAGCAGAAGTAGAGTTTTGAAACCGCCTTGTCAAATGTCATAGTATCATCCTAATTAATATTTCATGTGCTCTTATTTTGTACATATCTTGATTCTAACAATAGCAGTAAGTATTAGATTGCAATAAATTAACAAATTGCAAGATAGCAAACAAAATGAGAACGTCATTATGGAGACTCTAGCTAGAATGTTGAAAATTTTAAATGGTATCACTGATGACATCTTATAATTGAGGTAGTGTCTGATAGGTTTGCTGAAATAACACTTTCTATTGCCCTATAATAAAGGTGTTGATATTACTGTAAACAATGTGAATGAGGTAGGTCGTAGGGGGCAGGAGTATCCCTTGTTTATGTGGCATGATGCAGAGAGGTGATAATCACTTTACAACACTCCTCTCTTCACTCTGCTGAAACATTTTTCTACACTACTTTACTTGCTACCTCACCAAGCTGGATGTTCTAAGCACATTATCATAATCAGAAAAAGCCGCTGAAAATATGTTCAATTTCTAAAACTTTCCAAGTGAATGATGTAGGCATATCATGATACTGGATACATATTGGTGTAAGAGCATGAAAACTACGTCTCTTTCTCCTGGGAAGTTGCATATAGTATTCTAATAGCACTCTCCATTCCGGTGTGGGTTTATATCAAAATAATTTTTACCTGTTTTCCAATGGGGGCTATAAGCTAGCTACTTCTGTCCTATACATAGTCATTAGAGCTTACCTACTCAATATAATATACAGACTATGGTTAATAATCAAATTATGCACAAATAATGAACAAATAACACATTATACCTTAATGCTAAAGACTTGAAAAACTGATATAGCTGTCAAGAGCAATTCTATAGTTATAACTACAATGTGATCATATATTACTTGTGGAGAACCACTCCACATGGACATAATCATTTTAGCTAGCTATTATTTTATATCATTATCATTATCATTAATATTGTATTTTAGTTTGCACAGGTTAGTGGAGTACTTCTGCTGCAGGGTATGTTCATCAACATCGAGCAACTTCGTCCTCATCCATCACCTTGTGTATTTATTTGATTGGACAGTTAATGAACGATTTCATTATTCACAAATTCATTTTTAAGCACTGTACCAAAAATTATAGTTCTGCCAATAGTAACACAATTACAGTTACACAAAAAGGATTAACAAAATTAACAGAATAATGTCCTGAAGTTTATACTAATCAACTTGCGACTCATGAGCAGCAAGATGAGTACAAATAGTTCAATGCATCCAGAAGTATCTCATAGCATTGCATCTTAATGTGAAGTTTTGTTGTTCAAATTCAACTAATTCAATCAATTATATGGTTATTTTGACACAATGCACACATCACCTTAATCATAATATTTCATTTTTATATAATTACATATTGAAAAGCAAATGCCTCAGGTCATTATATGAACTTCTAAAAAGTGGTGGTCCAGAAAATACACCAGCTTCACAGACTTTGTCTTGCCACAGTTAATATATATATATTATTCATTTGATACAGGAGAATATCACGAGTCTGTTGGCTTAATATTTACGCGAGTGCCACAGGCACGAGCGTAAATACCGCCAATCAGACGAGTGATATTCTCGGGTATCCAATGGATAATAAATTTATTAGGTACTGCTCATGGGGAATACCTTGGTAACAAGAAATTTACCTAGGGGGACGTAATAACCCAACGTAATAACTATGAACACAGGTGATATGGAAAAATATTGCCCTAAGCCACATCCTGTTTACTTTAATGCATTTTCTATGTGGCAACAGTTATCAGGCTCTGTTCAGTACCTAATAAAAAATTAAACACCTTGCTAGAATTCTGGGGCCATTTCCGATCCTATTTCTGAGGGTGCAATTAAAACTCAAAAACTTACGGGAGTTCTATTTCTATTCGTATTAGTGGCGGTAGTAAGTTAATAAGTTATTTGTCGTGGTTATTAGCGTTACGCAACAGTATTTACTTGAAAATTCATTGTCCACTAAACTAACCATGAAGGTAAGTTTTGCGTAGGTATGTCAGTTGTGTGAAAGTATTGTGCTTACAACTACTACTAAGACTATCATAAAGAAAAAGTCTAAATAACGTGACTTGATTTTGTTGCTTTTTTATTTTATATTTTAATTCATACAGTTGCAGGGAGTGGTTACTATGGCATTGAATGCCTTTACTGTATATACATAATTAAAAAACTCAATTTTATTTTAGTAGATTGAGTGTTAGAAGTTAAAATCAATCGTTTAACAATAGTGCAATTTTAGGCACTCACCATTTGTGCTGCTCAAGCACATCACTAGTACTATGTCCCAATTGACTGCTAGTTAATTGTAGCTACTCTATTCATATTCATGATAAATGGGCTTAATATACATTTTTTGTGAAAGTTAAGGTTTTTATAATGCATTGTAAAACCTAGATAATGGAGTTGTTGCATATATATAACACTAAGTCAAGTGTGACATTGCAAGATATTTTGCAAGCAGGCTACTTTATTTTCTTCAGCTAGTAGAAGTGAAAATTAAGCCGGGTGAAATACCTTGCTATATCAACACTGTAATAAGTGGGTTTTTTCTATGCTAAATATCTTCACTACAGTAGTTTTGAAAGGTCTCAGGTGTAAAGTGTGTTGTAATACCCAGCTCATAGGGGCTTCCCTACATTGCATATTTGCCAACCATCCCAGTTTAGACGACGATTTTCTCAGCAATTTCTCTGTTCCTTCCTAGTTTATTGAATTCTCCTGGTTTTCATTTATAGGACTTCCCCCAGGGTTTCCACTTGTAACTCTCTTAGGCTGTTGATCATTTCCCCAGCAAGTCGCACATGTCAGGTTGATAGCAATACAATTTCCACAGTATACCTTAAATACAAATTTTTTATTCGGTTGATATTCTAATTTTTCCTAGTAATAATGATACTATATGCAACCATTGATACCGCAAAGCTTTCCTCGGTGACTGATGAAATGAAAATCATCATTACACCCTATCCACATTGTAGATAAGGTTAAATACGTAATAGGTAGGTGTGTTTGTGTGAGTAGTTTTTAATTTTGGAAAGTTGAGTATTATGTTATTGGGAAGATATCTAGCATCCATATAGCTACTAATATGCTTGTGTGTAATTATAATGAAGACAGTGTGTGTATTCATCAATAATTTATGAGCTGAGTATAATTGGTAAAGTGTAAGAGAACACAAGGGCCAAGAAAACTAGAGGCAGGTGAGAATAGGCTGACTGTTACAACTGCTTCAATAAAGAAGTGAAAGAAAGTACACAGAAAGGACAGACATATTGTGGAGAAGGAGAGATAGACAGAGAATGCTGAAGAGAGCAATAAAAACAAAACAAAAAAAGACAAATGGCTCAGGGAGAAAGAGAGCAGGAGAGGGATGCCCTGGATAAGAATACCTTATACTACTGCATTTCTAATTTGCAAAAGTTAGTACATAAAGCGCTATAGTATGGCAGGATACTTGCTATGTATATTATTATGATACACACACACACAATATAGTATATAAACTGTATAGTGCAAGGTTTCCTTTAAGAGAAAAGTTCAAGTAGCAATGCAAGTAGCCCAAGCATTAGTGTATATGCATTGGCAAAACCCACCGGCAGTTCATTTGGATTTGAAGCCAGAGAATGTGTTGGTAAGACATGATGCGTGATGTAAACATTACATTGTCATTTATGTTAAATAATTAATAGGTTGAAGACAAAACCTATCACGTGTTTTTGGCAGACTTTGGACTGGGAAAAATTGGTTTAGATGCAGGTTGTACAACTATGCAGGCGGGGACACCAGCATTTCAACCACCTGAGCAGCTGAGAGGAGAATTAGTAGGAGCAGGGAGTGATATTTACGCACTTGGTTGCATTGTTGTGGAGCTGTTTTCAGAAAGACAAGTATGGAAAGGATTGTCCACACACACAATAATTCTTAAAGTTGCGGGAGGGTCATTTCCAAGTATGGACTTTCTTCCTACCTGAAATCAAAAGTATAGTGGAAAATTGCTTTGTGTCTGTGGACCAAAGAATTACAGCGGCTCATCAGTTTCTAAAAAGTCTTTGCAAACTTCTTTATTACCAAGCAGCCACCAAGAACTTGTAATTATAGTCATTAGTTGTATTCATACACTCAAACGCACCTGCTGTGCATCATTTAGAACTAGCAAATTGAGCATGTGCACACACTTTTATATGTATCAGTTTTGTCACTCCCATCTCAGTTCTGTGCATCATGTGTTATTAAGCAACAGATAGATTGAAACCCTTCTTTGCCCAACACAGCCACAGAACTCTGGTGGCAGTGTACCCGAGCATGTCATCTTACCACAGTTATATTTATGGTATTGCTTATAATGTATTAATATGCTAGTGCTATAAGCTAGCTTATACAGAGCATTTTTCACAGTTCTAATTCTCATTTGAAAATATTTACCTTAAATAAGTCTATCCAAAAACTATTACACAATTGATAGAGACTGCCCCAAAAGAGTTCTAATCGCTAAATAGAAAAATAATTGAAGTAAGATTAAACTGCACTATGCATATTTCATTAATTATCTACCTGGTTATTGACAGACTTTCCATAGTGAAAACAGTTTTTTCCACTATCACAACCGTTTGTACTTTGATGGCTTAGAAATGGCTGTAAAAATGACACCTTGGCATTCTCGACACCTTTGTCCACTCGAACTAGTTTTGGAGAGCCTACATGAAGTGCAACAAATAGCACACTGAGGACTTATAATGCATGCATTTCTATTTATATGAACAGTGTAGTTATAAAACTAAAACACACAAGTATAAAACCGTTTTGACAAGGTAAGCTAACATCATATTGAATAAATTATGTATATGCATGAGTTTAACAGATAAAATATAATGAAGCTAAATAAATTTCAAATAAAGTTTATAATTTTCTTGTCACACAAGTTACAAGTAAATTTCCATACATACCATTAATTTTGAATGTAATAAGTAAAAATATATGCCTTACCAGCTGAATAGTTTCTCTACTACATGGTGCAAATTTTTGCAACTAGGCTTTGTTTACAGATAATCTATTTTTGAAATAATCAGAGGTCTATCAATCATAATTTGGATGCTTATTCACTATTGCAAATATACTGAGAAGATTGAAGAAAGTAATATCTACAGTTTTAATTATCCAAATAAAATTTGTCACATAAAAGAAAAGAGTCTTGTCAGAGAAGTTATTGCCACAGCATTCCGATTTTCATATATTGTGATGTAAGTGTTATAACCCTAATGAGCAGTTATGATTACAAAATGATGATTATATAATATTTTGTACTGTGTAATACATCTCTATCTCTACATATGCATCTGGAGGCTTTTTGGTAGTTGTTGATGTACATGTCTGGTTCTAGTTAAATGTTGAGAAAGGAATTATCAATTCTAACAGCAGCCACTCTTGCTTCACTTAAAGCACATGTCCAACCAGAACCATCCCAGAAGTTTCCAATTGTATCTCAAATACATATTTCAATGTAAAGTCCTAAAAGCATCCTTATAAATTTATCCTCACCTCAAGTTTGGGGCCATGTCCATAATATGAATTGTGAGTGTCCATGATGAGTAGCAATAACTGTTATTTGACCAGATAGTCTGACACCCCCATACAATTGGTGCAATATTTCGTAAGAAAAACTGGATTCGTGTGGTATGCTTTTTTTTGGAAAGTAAGTTTATTATTTTCAGTGTGTACTTTTACAAGCAATAATTTTATTAATACTTGAATCAATACAATACTAGTATGTGATTTAACATAAGTTTCCTGCTGCTTTAGATAAAAAAAACTATATTATTATATAGAAGGAGTACTATAAAATCAAAGTAGAGAAAATTAAGAAAATTAAGATTAATAACCATACAAAGTAAACACTGAAATTTCCAAATATAAAACAACACCAAGATGAAGTAACCTATATTAAGTTCTTTAATATAATACACAACTAAAGAATCACGGATACAAAAATTTGCCATCAAAACGTAGTTGTTCATCAAAATTTCTTTTTGCCTTCAAAATGTCTTTTAATAGCAATACTTAATCCCAATATAAGAGTAGGAATTAACATTGAGATAAAAATACTTCCAACATGAGACACAGACAAACCATGCTGAGTCAGATCCACACAGATTATAGTAAAAAATACCCATGTTGTGATAACACTAATTACTAGTAACACAATTGTGATAGAGTTACATATTATTGGACACTGTTTGGTATAATTATCTTTGGAGCAAAGATACACAACACTAGTAATACCAATTAAAACTATTGTTATGATGCATACAAACAAGGAAATTACTGCAATAGTTTGAGACGGAGCAATAGCTACAAAATATAATGATACAAAAAAGCAATTTGTGACACGATGAGAAAACCATATCATGTGACATAAAGCAAAAGATTTAGGTACTCTAAAACTGTATGTATTCATTTGGAATTTTACAAATTTTTTCATTGGCACCTTTGCTCAAACAACAACTGACAACACAAAATTTGGTAGGTACAAACAAGCCAACTATAATGAAATACAACATATAATTAATGCTGTACCTTATTGAAATAGAAACAAGTATTACATCACCTAAAAACAACACACAGTTGAAAAACATAATCACAAAAACAACTGACAAAAATGCAGTGTTTTGTAAGTCTTCTTTTGTGCTAAATAATGACTTCAAAAATCGATTGAATTTATCATTTCTTGTTAACTTAATCACATATAAGCCGCATAACATTATTGTAATATTTGAAAAACAGATATAGGAAAAAATTGACGCCAATCTCATGGGTTCAGAGAAGCTATAAGTCGATATTTTCTCAACATGATAGTCATTCTTGAATGTAATAATTTTAGCATAATAATAGATCAGTGTCTAATTTTGGAGCTGACAATGGTGGTAAATTTGCAACTCGTGCATAATATTTGGCCTTAATCATAACATGGAAACAATAATAAAGTTATTATTAGACTCATTTAATTATTTACAAAAATAGTAAGTATGCTGTCAGGGGCATAGGCAGGACTATTAAAAAGAAATTGTTTTGTAGCCATGCCAACACTAACAACAGCTATATTTATATGTAACAGCAAATACCACACTCAATTCTATATATGTACAAATTTTCAAGCATAGTTAATGAATACAAGCTATTTCCATCAACTTTTTTTAATACTAACATGGACGTAGGAATCGTAGCAGCCATGACTGCTACAATTTTGACATTAAATATCAAGTCAATCACTCGTAACATGTGGTTTTGTACCAGCACATCATTATTATATTTCAGAAGGCTCAGTCTCACATATCAACGTGTTTGGCCAGTTTTCCTACTCGAACAGCTAATTATTTGTCGCTTAATTGGAATAATTTAACTTTACATACCGTCCGCCCCGCCTATGGGCGTGGCCATCGACGGTATAAGACCGCTCGTGCGCATGCTCTCGTCGGCCTTTTTCTTAGCTCGAACAACGTGGACATCGTCTCTTGCTTGGAGAAGCTATGACTGCTGAAAACAATGAAGTTGTTTCAGTTCTCAGGGAGCTGTCGTCAAAATTCGACTCCCTGAGGCAAGACGTTGACCGCCTGAAAGAGCGGTCGGTTGTGGATGACACGGAGAGGCGCCACAGGTCGAGGTCGCCCTCCACGCGTTCCCTGTCTCGGAGCAGGCAGGAGAGAAGGGACCCCAGCCCCTCCAGATCTCGGAGTAGGTCAGGAAGGAGGGAGCGGCAGCGCCCCCGCCGGAGGCGGGAGAGCGCTGACAGCGAGAACTGGGGCCGTAGGATGGAGCGCCTGTCAGAGGAGGAAGATCGCCTTGGGCCTATCCCTACCTTCCTGGACTCGGACGAGGAGTCAGACCTGGTGGAGGTCTCTGAGGCCACTGCGGAGCTCCTTACCGAGCGGTGTACCCTGGGCCTGAAGAACGACGCCCGCTTGAAAGCGAGGAGGCGTTACCCGCTTCCAAAGGTGCCGGCCACGAAGACCCCGCAGCTAGATGGCTTCATCAAGAGTGAAGTACCGATGGCCACCAGGAACGCTGACAAGGAACTCGCCAGACTCCAGTCCCTGGTGCTCGACTCCCTGGCGCCCCTTACCCACCTGCTGGAAGCAGAACAAAGGGGAGGACCCCCAACATGGGAGGAGGCCAAGAAGGCTGTCGTTGCCGCCACGGAGTTGGTGAGCAATGCCAGCGCTAAGATTACTCACCTCAGGAGGGAAAAGGTCACAACAGACCTAAACAAGGCGCTGCTTCCAGTGGCCAAGGAAGCAGCTAATTTTCAGTCTGCCCCACCCTCATTGTTTGGCACGGAGTTTGCCAAGAAGGCCAAGGACCACGTTGACCAGGTCAAGGCAATGAGGGCATCTCTCCCCACCAAGCCAGACACCAGGTCGCCTTTTCGTGGGGGCCCCCCCAGGAGGGGGGGAGGAGGCAGGTTCAGAGGCAGCAACAACAGGCAAGGAGGATCATACCACCAGCAGTTCCAGAGGGGAGGAGCTCGGAGCAGCTACAGGCCCTTCCACAAGGGGTACCGGAAGCCAGAACTTCCCAAGAACTAATGCACCAACCTCATGCCATTCCACCACCATTAGTTTTGACAAACATTATATGTCAACTGAAGGGCTGGGGCGTGGTCCCCTTAAAAGCTCCAAAGGCGGTTGCCGGAAGGCTCCAATACCACCTAGCAAATTGGGAAAGGGTCACCAAGGACAGGTGGGTCCTAGATACGGTAAAGGGTTACCTAATAGAATTCACAAACGACCCTTACCAGAGGACGAGACCGCACCCACCACAATACGGGGCGGAGCTCATGGCGCAAATGAGGGTGGAGCTGAGAGAGCTACTGCAAAAAGGGGCGGTCGCGCAGATGGAACAGGCCAAGGGAGGTTTTTACTCAACCCTGTTCCTAGTGCCGAAAAAAGACGGCAGACAACGCCCCGTAATAAACCTCAAAGCGCTAAACCAGTACGTTCAGACGTACCACTTCAAGATGGAAGGCTTGCAGACGCTAAAGGACCTGTTAAAGCCCTGAGATTGGCTGGCAAAGGTGGACCTAAAGGATGCCTATTTCGCGATCCCTATAAATCCAAGCCACAGGAAGTATCTACGGTTTGTAGTGGACAACCAGACCTACCAGTTCAACTGTCTCCCCTTTGGCCTGGCAGCAGCACCATGGGTCTTCACCAAGACCCTCAAGCCAGTAGCGGCTACGCTGCGCCAGATGGGGGTTCGTCTGGTCTGCTACATAGACGACATACTCCTGCTGGCGGAGACCCAGACAGTGGCAGAGGAGCAGGTAAAGGGGCTGCAATACCTGTTGGAATGTCTTGGCTTTATTGTGCACCCAGACAAATCAATCATGACCCCGGGGCAAGTGATGGAGTTCCTGGGAATAACAGTAGACTCCACAAAGATGGAACTGAGGTTGCCTGCCAAAAAATTAAAAGACATCCGGGCGGAGGCCCGAAAACTGGCCCAGCAGAGGGTAATTCCTGTGAGAGCTCTGTCCCGATTAGTTGGGAAGATGAATGCAGCCAGCCATACCATACCACCTGCCCCGCTATTCTTCAGGAACCTACAGATGGCCATGACAGAGGCCCTAAATGCCAGCAATCAGAATTACGAAAAAGAAGTGACGCTGTCTCAGGATTGCCTGGACGAGCTAAGGTGGTGGGACTATCACCTGAGCCAGTGGAACGGGAAGAGCATGCTGCGGAAGGCAGTGGACTTAGTGATAGAATCAGATGCGTCACTGATAGGGTGGGGAGCAGTTTGCAACCACCAACAGACTGGCGGGCCATGGTCAAGGGAGGAGCAGAACCTGCACATAAATTGCCGGAGTTGCTGGCAGCAACATTGGCATTAAAGTCATTCACAAAGGGACAGACGGGCCTGTCAGTACTCTTGAAGATGGACAATACCACGGCAGTGGCTTATGTCAACAACCAGGGAGGTACAGTCTCCAGGGAGCTGGTGAGACTGTCCAAGGAGCTGTGGACATGGTGTCTGCAGAGGAATATCACTATCAAGGCACAACACCTCCCAGGTCGTTTGAACCAAGTGGCCGACTCGGAGTCTCGAACCATGCTAGACCGGTCGGACTGGAAACTCGACTCACGAGTCTTTCAACAAATCCATCAACTCTGGGGCCCAATGGAGGTGGATTTGTTTGCCTCCAGACTGACAACACAGTGCCCAGTCTTTTTCAGTTGGCGGCCAGATCCATATGCAGCAGCAACAGATGCCTTCCTCCAAGTCTGGACGGGGCTCAAGGCATATGCAAATCCGCCATGGAATTTGGTGGGACGAGTGGCAGCACAGGCTCAGGCTCAGCAAGCCTCGCTGGTGCTAGTAGCACCAGTGTGGAGGACCCAGCCTTGGTACCCAATTCTACTGGAGATGCTGGTAGATGCCCCACACCTGATTCCCCCACAGAGACAAGCAACAAGTCGCTCACAGATGAGAACCCCTCAGCTAGCCGCTTGGCCCATATCCGGGAAAAATGCAGAGATCACAAGCTTTCGGAGAAAGCTAGCTCGCTCATCCTTGGCTCGTGGAGGGAAAAAACAAGTAAATCCTACAACTCCCTCTTTGGGAGATGGCATAGCTGGTGTAGTAGACGGGGTACCAATCCATTTTCAGGCCCTGTAACAGACGTTGCCAATTTCCTGGCGGAGTTATTTACTGAAGGATATAAGTATAACTCACTCAATGCCTACCGGTCAGCCATCTCATCGGCGCATGAGAAGGTGGATGAGAAGGTGGAAGGGTACGAGGTAGGACATCACCCACTAATCACTAGGCTAATTAAGGGGGTATTTAACACTAGACCACCCTTACCTAAATACACTAGTACATGGAATGTGCAGACAGTGCTGGATCATATTACAAGCAGGGATGCTAACAATGGCTTAAGTTTGAAAGAGCTCACACTTAATACAGTTATGCTCCTATCCCTTACCAGACCATCAAGATCGGCTGATCTAGCCCAGCTTGAAGTGGGGGCCATGCACCCTCACCCGGATGGAGTAAGCTTTACCCCTACACACCTGTCAAAACAATCCAGACAGGGTAGACCCCTTCAAGACTTCTTCTTCCCATCCTTCAAACAAAATCTACTGCTGTGCCCGGTGACAACACTGCAGGCTTACCTAGAAAGAACGAAGAACTGGAGGGGACAGGTCACAAAGGTGCTGATTGGCACAATCAAGCCACATAAAGCAGTGGCACCTAGTACCATTGCAAGGTGGCTAAAAACCATGCTAGAGTGCGCAGGCATTGCCACAAATATTTTTAGCGGCCACTCCATAAGAGGAGCGGCTTCGAGCATGGCCTCGAAGGGTGGGGTCACTACAGGTGACATTCTTAAGGCAGCAGACTGGAGCTCGGAGTCAGTCTTCCAGAAATTCTATCACAAGTCACAACAGAACCCACACTTTGGTAGAACGGTGCTGTCATCAGCAGGCGAGCCTTCGGAGTGCGGTAGCTACAAACAACACGTTGATATGTGAGACTGAGCCTTCTGAAATATAATTCTAGAATGGCTCAGGCCACGAAGTGGCTGCCAGCTTTTCTGGATTATATGAAGAAGGTGAAGTTGAACATATCAACGTCCGGCCCACCCGCCCTGGATGGGGCATGCAAATAATCAAGGGTCAAGGCAAAAAAAAAACAAAAAAAAACAAAAAAAAACAATAATAATAAAATTCTATTATTATATAATAATAATAAAATAATGAGGGTAGCTGGGACGAGCTAATCAAAGGCCGACGAGAGCATGCGCACGAGCAGTCTTATACCGTCGATGGCCACGCCCATAGGCGGGGGGGGGGGGGGGGGGGGGGACGGGGGGACGGTATGTAAGTTAAATTATTCCAATTAAGCGACAAATAATTAGCTGTTCGAGTAGAAAAACTGGCCAAACACGTTGATATGTTCAACTTCACCTTCTTCATATAATCCAGAATAGCTGGCAGCCACTTCGTGGCCTGAGCCATTCTAAAATTACGGGGTAGGTTCTTGATTTTTCACAGACACTTAAACTCGCTGAAATCATTGGCGGGGTCCTTCTTGTTGGCATTTATTATCCTCCCCTGTTGCATTTAGAACCCTAGCTTGTGAAGTCAATGGACGGTCTCCCTTCAATCCTGATGTATCGTTGTATGCCAGCCACAAGATGAAGAAGTGTATTTGGAGGAAATTCCTCTCCGTTTTGTTTTCTTACTTGGGTAGATATTTCTTTCAGGGGTGTAACTTCCGAGGTAACTTCTTCTCGTACTCAGTAGAAATGTGTGCACACCGTTGTTGCCATACATTGACACAGTATTTTTTGTCAGCCATGGTCTTAGAAGGTATAGCACTAAGCTTGGCCTTCATAACCTTATCCTCGTTTTTCCTGGGAGCAAATTTTCTCTTTTGTCGCTTTGTTGGAGGCTCCAAGTTATAGCCGTGAACAGAATGTTCCGTGAGTTGCTCTTGCTGAATAGCTGGGTCTACTTGACCAGTAACTAAGGTTTGTTCGCTTGCTGAATAGCTGGGTCTACTTGACCAGCAACTAAGGTTTGTTTGCTATCAGACGTTTCCTCGTTTAAAAGGTCCATAATTTCTGGTAATAAAAAGTCCAGGAATGAGTCCATAATTGTCTTCCATTAATCAAGTTAGCCTGAGAAGTGGTGGAACAGGCTGTATCACCTAGCTAGCTTCTTTTTTTTTAGTGACCAAATCAGTTAGACAGAGGCACCAATGAAACTACCGGATTTAGGAAACGCCTCAGGCCCCTAGTAGCACCCTAGCTTCGCTCGGGATGCTACAGCTCAGGGCCTTCAGGATTCCTAAATCCGGTAGTTTCCTCGGTGCCTCTGTCTAACTTATATTTAGATACTTGAATTGTCAATAGCTTAAAATAGTTCAATTTTTATGATTTTTTTGTGACTGCTGGTAGTCTGACTGCCATAAGGCAGTACCCGGTGAAAGGATTAAGTATGATTACCACACAATTAGTGAATCAATCTAAACATTATGTGGTAATATCAAATGTATGGAACAGCAAAAATTAGAGACTCCAATAATGTTTAGGCAATTTATCAAAATAACATCTTTGATTAGTTCCGATAGGCGCGTATACGCGACCACGAACTAAAAACCAGTAGTTCCGATAGGCGCATAAACGCGGCCAGAGAAAAGCAGCTTCAGTTTGGTTTTATTACAACTGTTTGGACTGAGGTAGCCTTGCCTGGAGTCTTTGTGGTTAAAGTACAACCAAGTAAGATTGATAATAGATAATAATTTGTAGTTAGCTGCTGTAGCTTTCAAGTAACTCCTTCTAGAAGGGTCGACCGTGACCGCGTCCAAAAAAGAATTCCGTTTACGGCGCCCCGGGGCAGTAATTAATTCCGGAAGTAATCGGTTAAAACTATCATCAAAATGTTTAAGATGACCGATGAAATTTACACTGATATATTTTTGCAATAACAAGTAGCCACTATGATGTCCCTATACTGAAACACTGAAACTCACCAGAAGATGATCATCCTAAGATTGTTAGTATAGAATTATTTACACCATCCATTATTCTGTTGTGCTTCATTATTTCCTCATATTCATATAGCTTGAATACAATACCAGAAAAATGATGACTCAACATACGCACATTGTAACCATAACTATACTATGCTCTGTTACAATGGGGTGTTTATATAACATCTCACGAGGTGTTTACCAAGAGGTGCTGTCTGAACACCCCCTTCTTACACACCAATACATTTTATATCCAATGAGCATGTAAATTGATAGCTTATATCCTCTAATTTCTTCATTTAAAATATCTTTTAGTATTGACTAATTATGGAGCCGATAATGAGGGTTTGTCTAGGCAGTACCTCCTATTTAACACCAAACTAAGTTACAATCAATTGGAAGAGGAGGGTTGTAGTTTATAACTTGAAAATTTAAAACTGCTCTTACTGCAATCTTTAGCCACTCCCTTTTCAGTTTCATTGTGTTTCATTTAGATGTGTTGATAATTTAAAACAAGAATTCCAATCATTTGCCCATTTAGCCAATTCCTTCCACCATGCTAACAGTTTAAAGCAAAAGTTGAAACCATGTTTTAGCTCCAACTCATCTGTGACAGTTTAAAGAACCACTTAGTTATACTTACCTCAGCTTCACCGCAAAAATGGACTGTATCCATCCAGCTCAAAATACACTGCTCTTTCAGTTCAAAGTTCTGGGAACAACGGGGGAAATGCGCGTGTTGGGGTCAAAGGTGAAATTGGCTTAACGGTACATAACGGGATTCATTCCAAATGGCAGCTAAACGATTGAATGGGCGTGGCCGTATAGCAGCACTCTCTGCTGTCAGTCTTTTCTTCAGTATTCTCAAAAACTAAGTCGAAATTAATAAAGTGGCAAATTAAAGGGACTTAAATCGTCAACTAGACGGAATTCCTCCTCTTTCCATGGGTAAAATCCCATCTTCGCGATCCTCTGTTGACAGAGTGAACAAATGAATGAATGAATGAGTGACAAACCACTATAACCCTCTCTAGCTTTCTGTGCTGAGTGTTAATAAAAAATCTGGCCTACTATAGAGTTAACACAGGTATCTGTGCTATTGGGGACATTACTCAAAGCATATAAGCAGTGAGGGATTTTAAAGAGAGTTTTAAAAGCTAACCCAGGCTCTGTAGCAGCTTTTAAATAAGAACAGATGTGTCTGAAATAGCTACTTAAGCATCAGGTTTAAATTTACCCACATAAGATGAAGGGTTACAGAGCAGTTAATGAAAGTTCAAAGCGAGCCACCCTCACCTTACAGTGCGTAGGGAGGACGGTTAATAGCGTAATTGGAAAACAACGGTGAGAAAAATAACAGCTCGGTAAACGAACTGTCCCCGAATCATGCAATACTTTGATAGTGAAAATATCCAAGTGAAATTATTAATTTTTTCGGGATATTCGCCCACTTCCTTAAATAAACATCGGGAGTGTTCCAGGTTAAACGTTGGCTAATAGCTACCTCAATTTTTCGCGTTCATTTTTACTCGGAGTAAAAACGAACACCGGAACAAGCAGTTTTTTTAGCCTGGATAGTCAAATTATTTGTATAAAGGAAAGCACCTGACTGGGTGACTTATAGCGTTGAAAATGTTGCTGCATAGTGGAAAAGCGACGAGAAAATAATGTCTCCTCATTATCTACTAAATCTATTATTAATTATTTTACTTTTAAATTGTTTGGCATTCACTTGCCAAGGTAAGTTTTTAGACTCTGTGCTTGATTTATTATAATGTATTAGTTGCTAAAGTATAAATTAATATTGCAAGCTAAAAGCAAGTGATAAAAAGTTTCTGAGGTTGTAGCTAGTACAATAATGTGCAGTTAAAATTATGAAAAAATATATTTCTATACAAAATATTTTTATACTAAATCTTTTGTAGTGTACTTCAGACAGGGTACAACTAATACAACATCTTAGTGTCAATTTTGACCTAACAAAGTAGCTACATATAATATACATTAATTTCTAGCACTCTCACCATAATCTTACATCTATAATAAAATAACTATCGAGAGGAAATTACGTTCTTCAAAATGTTAAAGCTAACTCAGAATGTACCAGTCTAATAGGCAGTGTCATTAAGCGAAGAATGATGTTTCCTACATATCCCACAAATCGGAAATATTATCCCTATCTTACACCTGAGGAGATAGGTATCATTCTGTGTAGGTAGGACTTCTAGGAAAGTTCAGCTTTGGCCAAGTGTGAATTAGTTAAATACATCATGTAACTAATGGGAGTGATACAGTTTCTCAAAGTTATGACTTTAAAATGAAAATTTAAGGTAAAGAACAAATTAAGTAGATAGTTGGTGAATAAATATACTGTAAAAGCTAGCCTAGCATGAATAGATAGCTTGTTGGGGATCAGGTTAAGGGGTTTTTGAGGTATTATGGAATGATTAAACTTCATAGGTTCAGTTGGCAGGGCACCCTGAAGTACTAAACAATCCGAATATCTAAGGTAAAATTAAGAAATAGTGGGCAGGAAGGTAGGAAGGGAGAGGGGGGGGGGGGGCACTATTTTATGAGGAGAGTTCTCACATGAACAATTTTTTTCTATAAAAATACATGCCTTTGATGCAACCCCCTCCCATGCTGAAAATTCTTAATCTTCCTACATTGCTGAGATAGATTTGAATTTATAGCAAACTGTATAAAAAAGTGGGTAGTACTGTTAAACACCAGTATGATTGAGTTCTGGTCTGATTAACATGACATCAACATGACATCTATGTCCATAACATGGGAAAGTACTCTACTGTGAAAGGAACAAATGTTCTGCAACAAGATAACATGTTCACAAGCTACTAAACTAGCTTTTAATGTTAGTGTTGTTGTATGAGCAAACAAAATAATACAGAACTACTTTCTTACCTCAATTTCCGGAGTACTGGTATTTTCTGTAGTCTCTGGCTATCTGAATAACCTGTACCTTATTACAACAAACACTCGCTGCTACTAAAAAAAGGCCTGAGTTTTTTTGTTTTGTTTTTTATTACTTCTGGTGGTGACCGCCTCTGTGAAAAGGGTCCTTGTTGCGAAAAAAAATTTTTTTAAGTTAGTTGTACTAACGCAAAGCTCGTTTCAAGAGCTTTAAAATGAGCTATTAAGCGCCTCATAATTCTCATTGAAAGCGCGACTACGACTGTTTTTGTACCCCGCTTTCTTGATTACCCTTTCCAAAAGAAATCGAGAAAACGCCATCCGAAGTTAAGCTTTCGTTGTGATTAACAACATCCGGTTTTCCACGCATACGGATGGGTTGGGCTTTGGTCTGGGTGTGGCTACCATTTGCGGGGGGACGTAAGCCCACGCAAGAACAAAAACAATTTCTAGACCTAACTAGTGGTGCGCTCGAATAGCGCAAATGCGTCAGAGCGAGCAAACTCTTTTTACAGAAAAATAGGACAGAAATTACATCTAACTGATTAGGTGAAGAGCTAAGAATAACAGAATTACCTGAATAAACTTAGAAAGCAGTGGCAAAGAAGCGCAGCTTGACAAAGACTTCACAATTGTTTCAAGAAGAGAGTAGCTATAAACGTTTTGGTTGAAACAGAATTGCGTATGGCAGTGCAGCAGGATTCTCCGCGCTCGTTAATTGAAAAATACTGGAATTTTGAACGCTTTACCTAACTTACGTAATTAGAAGCGCGGGTGAAAACAGAAGTCTCACGTACCCCATAAACATATCAATAAACTAGTGATGTGCTTGACACAATTGGCCAGCGAGCCTAAAGACTATACTATTTTTATATGAATGATTTTACTTCTAACACTGAAGCTACTGAAAATAAGGTCAAGTTTTTTTTATTTAGCATACAGGGTAAAGGGATTTCAGTGCCATAGTAACAACTCTCTGCAACTGCTTGAAATGAAGGAAAAAAAACAACAACAAAACAATACACGTTATTTAAAAGTTTTCTTTGTGATATTCTTTAGCTAATAGTGGTTGTAACACACAATGCTTTGACTCAACTGGACATACACCTACACAGACTTACCTTCGCAGTAGTCTAGCGGACAATGTATTTTCAAGTAAATACTGTTGCGCACTGCTTATAACCATGACAAAGAGCGCATTGACTTACCACCGCCACTAGCTCGAATAGAAATGGAAGTCCCTTAAGTTTTCAAGTTTGAACTGCACCCGCAAAAGAATTCAAAACGGTAAACAATTCAATTTCTAGTGTGATACGGGCACTGATCGATAAACCTGAGGATTCTGTTTAGTGTAATTTGGGACGGGGTCGACCACATAACTAACACAAAAACACGAGGGTCAAAATACAAAATGACATACGTACGTCCATACATATATACAAACATCCCCGACTTTTTCATTTTTACCCCTGTAAGTGTCTCGCTCGCTACGCTCGCTCGCCAAACTAGTGATGTGCTCTAATAGCACAAAATAGCGAATCGAGCGATGCATGTTCCCTGTAATTGTAGAGCTATTCCATGCATGCTTGGTGTGGCTACAAAATTCTGTCAGATTCTTTACTTTGCTACCTGTTTGTTTCGTTTTAGCTCTCCTACTCTCCTTGCCCTGTCTTTATCATTTCTTATCGATCTCCTTACTAATTTTTTTTTTGGAGTTTCTAACAACCTCAAAGCTCTTGACGGAGCGTTTCTAACGTTTTGTCTACTGGACATCGCTACTTCGTACGGCGAGTAAACAAAACAAAATGTTGCTAAGAAGGTTACCCGGCCCGTGCAAGCGCGTAGGAGAAAGGGTACACACGTACGCCCACGCAAGAACAAAAACAATTTCTAGACCTAAATAAATATATATATATAATTATATATATATATCGCGAACTCATTAGAGAGTCAGCTCCGCTCGCTTCGCAGAATTATATCAATTGATCGTCAATGTTATAAAACAAATAACAGAATTACTCTTTTATCGCCAATTTCCTGAATAGTGGTAACTACTGTTGTATCAAATTTAAGCTATTCTGACTACCTCAATTTCCAGTAACTGGTAAACAAGCTCACAACTGTAAAAAATAATAGCTGGAGTAATTTTTGTAATGTTAGCCAGCAAACACGGAACTACGTACTTACCTCAGCTTCTCTCAAGTAATTGTAGCTTCCTTAGTATTAATATCGGGATACCATCGGCACTTGACATTGGCACTTGATAACCAACGGCGCTTGACAACCAACCTAGGCAGTTTTAGCAGCCTCAAAAAAGTACCAGTACGACTTTCTTAATGCTGTAGTATCAAAAGAAAGTGGGGTCAAGCATAAAAAATGTGTTTTAGGACGCACGTGTACCATCCATAGAACCACCCTGCGTTGAATCCCTAGCGCTACTCTTCCGTAGCGGTACTATTCCGCTCTTTGTTCATCTTGAATATCTAGCTGAATAAAGAGAAGGAACAGAAAACTGACAGACAAAAGGAAAGCGGAAGGGGACCTATGGAGTGGGATTTTTTTTTTCCTTTTTTACTTGGGGCTCATCCCTTAGTGAATCTTAGTATGAATTAATCTCTTGTGAAGAATTGGAAGGGTGTGACATTGGGTGAGTCTTAGTTAAAGGCTGATGGTTTCTTCTCTTTGGGGAGTAGAGGGAGAGGGGACACACTTGACAGTGAATCTTAGCTAGTAAAACAATATGAGATGGTATGCTGTATTTAGTAGTAGAGAACACATTATACACGCATGAAATTATTATACTCCAGATTTTTTTTATTTAGGCTTAATGAAACTATAAAAAATCTACACTGGGACTAAATATTGCTATTTCATTAGCTACTCAGTAGTAATTTTAATCAGGTCCATTAGTAATATTAATACAATTTCAAACATTCAAGAACAATTTATTGATATTATTTTAATACATTGCAGCAACTTGTGATGTTCAAACCCCAGAATATCAATTGTATACTGGAGAATCTGAACGAGTGCTAAATGTTAATTTTCTTAATAATGACCTCTTATCCTCTGCAGTAAAAGTAGGAAAATGTGTGAATATACTTGTACAGAAGTCATCACAAACTATTATAGTTCAAAATAAAGTCAGAATAAGTTTAGACTGTAGTCAGCTACAAAGAGAGCTTTCTACAACGTTTGAATGGCGAAAAATTGCTTTGGATAAAACCAATAGCACAATTGGTAAGTAATAATGTGTTAATAATATAATGCCATCACATATGAAATATTATCCTTTTTATAGCAATCAATATTACTATAGTAATATTTAATTTACAAATAAATTTTAACTGGTGTGACTAAAATAACAATTAAGGTTTTAATGCATTAAATGGACAAATTACACATAATGTCTACAAAACATCATGTAAATGGTAAGTGGGAAAATAGCTATAAATTATTTTAAGGAACACCAATTAGTTAGTGTGTTCTCTAATTATTTGGAGAGATCATCATAATCAACTCTAAACTGAAGTGAAAAAATACACTACTCCTTATGTGTATACATAAATTTCCTATTTAATTGTATTTTTAAACTGTTTTGTCCTTGCAATTGAAATAAAATTATAGCAAATGCACTTAAACATAATCACTATTTCATTTAATACTTAGTTGGTGAAGAACAACCTTTGATGAATTCTAGTGAATACCTCATAAATGGCAGTATGTTGACCATAAGGCAGACAAATATTTTTGATGAAGACCGATCTAACAGATTTGTCTGTATAGCTACAACTGGTACGGATTTTCGACTACGAAATACAACAGTGTTTGTGATTGGAGGACAACCTCTTCTAATTGATGAAAGTAATACTAAAATAATCTCTACATATAATCTAATAATGTTAGCATAGAGTTGAAATGGAATAATTTCGTTCCTTAATCTAAACTTAATATAGATAATATCACTGGCCATTTGGTGTATTGTGTTTGTTAGGCAACTGCATCAATGATAATACAGCAAATAGCAAGACTTGTTATGTGGGACGAAATGGCACTACAATAACACTTTCTAACCATATTTCATCCATAACATTGGTTTGCTCTGTTAAAAATATAGTGGATGACACAGAATTCAGCCCAGCTCTCCCTTCTCCTACTTACGTATGGAAAAAAAATGGAATTACATTAATAAATGAAAATGGATTTACTGAAAACTTCACTACGCTGTATTTTCAAATGTGGAAACTTACTCCTATCCCAGTACTGCTTTTGAATGGAAACAACATTACCATAATTTTAAATACTGTAGGTAGTTTAGCTTTGGAAAATCGTACCTTATCGTGTTTCAATCATCGATTTAATGCTAGTTTGGAAGATACACTATTTTACCTTGCAACAGGAACCTGGTCATGTGAGGCTGATAATGTTCACGGAAAAGATATGGGTACAGTCACCATAAATGAACAAGGTAAGTGAAAATTTGAAACAATAATAAAACTTGTAGCACATAAGATATTAATAATTAGCTATATTAATTTTTATTCCAATAATTTGATCGTGATAAAAGTGCACATAGTGTATTATGTTACAGATTATACTACTAGTGTGTTGTATATTTACAACAGAAAACAATCAATTATAGTTTCAGCTGGAATAAAACAAGTATTATTGTAGACATGTGCACACCTGAAGTCCAATGCAGTGGTCATCTTTGCAATACGATTGCTAAAAGAGCTTGTTGTGATTGTCCAACTGCTGAAAGTAATTATTTTTCAAAAAACTTAGGAAGACAATGTACTAGTAAGTATTATAGTAATATTATATAAGTATTAATTAGGTTGAAGTCTTACTCTTAAATACCTAGGACATAGTATTAACTGTAAAGCTATGCTTTTGCTGCATTGAGTTGAATATTGAAGAAACTGGGATTAACCATTTTACTTCGTGTAGAAAATAAAGTATTTACTATTGGACATTGAAATAAACAACATACAGTATTGTAAAATTATTTCAACAATAATCCATACAGCAACAGTTCATTTTAGTTTAATTTTAGTAAATTTAGCTGTTTCTTATTACTCTCAGCTTGATGAAAATGTAATAATTTTTCTTTAAATTACAGGAAATGTTTGTCCACCAATTTCTACTATGAATGGTTTAGTGAAAGTTTTCTTGAATAATGATGGAGAAATTATTGGCTCATATTCCTGTAATAATGGATTTGAACTTCTCGGAGTTCAGAATAGAACATGCCAATCACAATCTCAACAATGGTCAGGCTCAGAACCAATGTGCACTAAACCTGGTAAATTAAATATTTCTCAACTTTAATGTAACTTTACTGTTCTTAAATTGTTTTTCCTTCGTTTAGATAGTGCATATATTAAAAAACCTACATCATCATTGACATGCCTTGTGACTTTGTGGACATTTCTTGATATTATAGGAATCCAATGAATAATTGGGATTTCATGACCAGTTATAAATATATTATATATATAATATTATTTATTGCAGCTTTGATATTTTTACTTGAATATTTCCGCATCACGCGAGCGTTCTGTATTCTCCCATATTGTACGGTTTATATTGTACGCTACTTGTAGCGCGCGCGTAGCGAGTAAAATCAATGAAAATTGTATTGTAACCGGTTGAGAAAAATTTCAAAGAAGCAATAAATCACTTATCACACTCGTCGTACAATCTGGGAATGATATTTTACTCTCACGCCACATTTTCACTCGCCTTTGGCTCGTGAAAATATTTTGCGTGCTCGTAAAATATTTTCCCATATTGTACTCTGACTCGTGCTATAAGTATTATATCATATTCACATATTAATATTATTCAATATCAACTGTCACATTCATAAGCATTTTTGATAACATATTCACATATTAATATTATTCAATATCAACTGTCACATTAATTAGCATTCTGTATATATGGTTATTCATTAGTGCTAATGCAATTGTCTATCATAACTATAATCAATATAATTATAATTATAGCCAGGGTTAGACCACACAATGTATTAACTGGAGGCAAAATTAAAGATCATTACTGGTATAGTAGGTGAAGTGAACCAGTTTTAATAATTAAATCAGATTTTTTAAATGCATTTATTATACCACATACAAGTACAGACTTGATTATGTATTATTCAGGATACCATTTACTAAATTCAATTTAAATATGAAGAATTGATTTTGCTGCTATGTGCTTTATTGTACACCAGGTGTTTTTGGTTGGAAGTACACTTTGAAGGGATTCAATGGAGTGAGGTGGTTCTGATGCTGCTAGGTTAATTACCAAAATGCTAGACTAAATTCTTTTGGATGGAGATTTTGTCTCCATTCTGTCTTGTTGTTTTTTTTACAATTGAAAATAATCATTCTTGAGCGTTTGAATGCGGTATTGTTAGCCCAACTTTTGCTACTTTTTCAAGCATTGGAAAATGATAGCAGTTGTCAACAGAAGTTAAACTTTGCCAAATATAATTCATTCCAAAATGATATCTTAATCCGCAGTAATTATTAGGATTTTTCTCAATCTTCAGGAATTACAGTGTATTGTAATATCTGGTATTCAATAAGTTATTCTGACGACAATTTAAACTCTTGATATGCCTCATAAGGCAAAATCTCTGAAAATTCAGAAGGACATTAAAGGGAAAATAGAAACTAATCTTTAGGTGGATGGACAATACACACCATCAATAAAGTACTCTACTTGTGAAAAATTATTTACTGTCTCTGCCCAAAATTGACTAATTTTGCAATGTCATCTTTCAGTGACAAGTTATTCACTGCATATTAGCCATAATTGCTTATACTTAAAAAAAAAAAAACCTGAAACATTCACAAAAATTATGAACTTGACTAAATGTTATAACATCTCCTTGATTCAAATGCTTTTGTAGCTTGATCCTTGCTGCATTATCCACAAAAATGTATTCATCTCGAGCAAAGAAAATAGTTATGACAACAACATACAGCAGCATGGGTATAACACATCTTTACAACAAAGTCGCATGTCATACATGATTATTCTTAGAATTTCAAAAGACCAACACATCATCAATATAAACAGCACAGTATTCTATGCCAGCCAAACCTTCTCCATTAATGCTTGAAAGATAACTAGTGGCATTGCACAAGACAAAAGGCATAATTCTGTACCTGAGTTTGCCAAGTGGACATACAAATGTTGTAGAATTGTTTGCTGACTCCTCCGTTTCCACCTGGTGGAAGTCCTTACATAAATCCCGCTTTGACAAAACACGGCACTGTTCACACATTCTAAAAATCATCTAGCTGTGAGATACAGGTCTGAAGCTGTGGGGTGACCTCATTTAACTTCCTAAAATCAACACAAAGTCACACTATACCATTGGGCTTAACCATTGGAACTAAAGGTGATGTACATTGACTATCAGATGGCTCCACTACCTGTTTTTCAAACAATTCTTCTTTAATTCATTTTTAACTGGTTCTTTCATTCTATCAGGTAACATAATGATTTGGTATTCTATTGTGTTCAGTTCTAATACAGTGATTATTCCAAACCATCTTAAAAAGCTGAAAGGGAATATTGAATTCTGGGCAACAGTACATAATGGAGACAATGTGTTTCATGTGAAGGAATACATGGCACTAACAACACCCCCCAAAATATTTCCGTCAGGTTTAATTCCTTAGCAACCACCATAGCAACACTAAATGGGCTGCAAAAAATGCATTTTCTGACCCAATAGCGAGGTCTCACACGATAATTGTGCACTGAATAAAATGGGGAAGAAAAGTCTTTCAACCACTAAATTTCTTTCTTAGCGAAAGAGATTGTTGTGAGACGAAATATTTCGTGGTCTGATTGTGAATATCGCCAATTGATGGAAGTGCTTCTGGTAATATGGAACATGTCAGTAGTTTAAAGTTTTAGTAGTTTAAGTGTGGGTAAATTTCCCACCAGCTACTTATCTTCTGCTTTGTGCAATCCCAATTTTTTTTGAGTGATAATTTTGTGTGTTGTTGTATGCTATAGCTAAGGTGCTATCTGTCTGATTCTTCACTACTGCTGCTGTCACTGTCAGTCTTCTTTCTCTTCTTAGCAGGAGGTGGTCATAGTGAGTTCAGTGAAGGCACTGACTCCAGTTGGTGTTCCTTCATGATGTACTTGAGCCTGTCCATATCATTAGGGATACCTTGATGGATTCACTCCAGTCTTTTTAAGTGAGCATGTATACACTCAACTCCTTGTTCTCCAATGAGTCCTGCTCCAATGCGCCACCGCTTCGCCCATTATTCCGTATGTGTAGTTTTGGAGCTATAGAGGCTCTAGGAAACTGTGCATGGTAAAACTTACGAAAGCTTTGATGTCACATTCTGTTCAATAAAACAAAGGCTAAGTGCATCACTCATATAGGCAGATGAGTTGTAGCCCTATGGCAGCGGCCATAGGGTAAACACTTTTTCAAACTTTATGACCATTTCATTTCCTGCCACTTTCATGGATATTGGACATGTGTTTCCAAGTTCTCACAAATTGTGAAATAAGTCTTAAAACACTTTTCGGCTACCAAATATGTGAGTTCACGAGGTATAAATGGATGTATTACAAGAATGTTCATTTTGCTTTACCTTAGCAATTTGTGCATATGATTCCCAAGGAAAGTTCCATAATGATAAGCCAAGGCTTTATCCACCATGGAAAAGCTTTCGTCTGCCTTGTGAAATTTTGGCTCTGGTTGGTCTTCAAACTGGTTCTCTGACATCTAGACATATTTCAGTAAATAGCACACATGGTAATTCAATACAATATTCTTTATCTTGAGTTTCAATCACCTCATCACTGATACTGTCCACTTGTTCATGTGAACCCAGTTGCAAAGTGCTAAATTTAAGCATTTCAGAGAGTGCATTTTGATAATTCAGTTGCGTCTCAATATCTATAATTATAAAGAGAACAATTATTTTTCCCTGAAGCTATCTAAATCACCACTAATGCCTACGACTATGCACACAAATCTTTACAGGCATTTTCTAATAGACTCCACAGTCAGTTGAAAATTCCAAGAGACAGGTGGAGTCCATGGTAAGAAAACTTTGTGAACAGTAAAAACTTAATAATGAGCTTGCTAAAGTTTTGATACCTTACATTAGTAAGGGGAATATCAAACAAAGTATCACAAATCACATTGTTGTACAGCTTGGCCACCTTAAATTATCCTTTCCCTTAGTCAAATATTTCTTACGTTCTTCAGCAAGTGATTCAAGCAACCTAACTGGAAATGGTGTCCATTAACTTAGAGGTTCAGCCAGTTTTGAGCTGGGAATTGTGCACCACAAACGCTTGTGCCGACACAGAAGTATCTAAAAATACAATATTACACATGCCACTGGCGCCACTAAGCCTGTATATTTTGCTGAGATATTCGTAGTCACCTGATGGGAATAGGATATTTATACTTCACATTCGAAGTGTTCTAAACTTGTTCTGGGGAATTTGAAAGTTTGATTTGATGGCAAGTGCATGACAAGAAGAGATCATGACTGTAAAACTCGCTTCCTAAAGAAGAGCTTTTCGAAAGTGATACCTTAACTTCAGCTGCCAGCTGAGAGGAGCTATCTCCGCCACTGGTAAGTTCCCTGGTGGAACTCAAAACCCAACTTGTGCGACTTACGGTCCATTTATTAGCATCACCAGTGCTAACACCTTGCTGATTTATATCACGCCGCACAAGATGACTTGTGGCCTTCATTTCAGCCTCTGTTGCTGGGTATGTAACAGGCTTGCTCAAGACATTACACAAGGTGACTTAAAGTTAGATCTTAAAACCACAACAATATGAATATATTTATGACCAGATACTGGAAATCTGGTTGTTGGTATAATTCAGCGATAAGTACACCCGTGGAAATCAAAGAGATCCCCTTCATTTATAGGATCTAAATAAAACTATCCGTAACTAGAGCACTGAAGTGCAAACCCTCAGCGCTAGTTAGAATAAAAGAAAGGAAAAGGTAGGAAAGAAATAATAACAGTAGGAAGAAAGAGGAAAATAAGGCAAGAAGACAAAAGAAAAAAGAAAAAAACAGGATGAAAAAAAAATAATATTGCCGACGCGGATTCGAATCAGCAACTATTAGGTTAGGTACTTGCTCACTCAACGACTACGCAACGCAACACATCACGCTGAATGGATGTAATTGTTAGCTATTTAAAAATGATTTGTAACCTGCAAGCTGGCTCACGTGACAAGCAAGTTTTTTAAGGAGCGGTTCCCGTTGCAAGCCTGCGATCGCACGGCTCTGGAAAGACTCGCTTTTTTCTGGAAAATGAAGTCCAAAATCAAAATTCTGGCATATTACAGGTACTTACTTCGTGAAATACTGCTGTTTGATGCCGCTTTCAGAGCCTGGCTGGTTCCTACCTTCCAGAAGTGCATGTTGACAAAGAGACAGAACGAACGAACGAATGAATGACACTAGGACTACCGTAACCCTCTGGGCGAATGCGCGCTGAGGGTTAATAATACGCTTTCGACGACGACGACGGTGTGTGTATTCATGAATAATTCATGAGCTTTGTATGGTTCGGTAAAGCATCGTTCATTTATGGTAGGTATAGTATCGCCACACTTAGTAGAACGAGCTGGTTACTTCTAAAAAGCGGGTACATTGACGATGGAAGGCGGCGTAGGTTTAAAAAAAATGGCGAAAGTGCGGAAGAGAAGGTAAAAGGCGATTAATCGTAACTGAAAAGCTGATGGACTCGGCAAGGTAAGGGGTGTAGGTTTAAAATGGAAGGGAAGAGAAGGCAAAAAGGCGAGCGATTAATTATAACTAAAAAGCGGGTGGAATCGACGAGTAAAGGCGGGGGTTGGTTTTTCAAAAGAAAGGCTAAAGTACGAAATAAAAGACAAAAGTATCTCAGGACAGAAATTCAGAAGCAGGAGAGATAGACAAAGTAAATGGGGGCTCCATGACTCAAGTAAAAGAGCTGAAGTTAAGAGAGGTGGGTAGAAGAATGGCTCAGATAGTTCAGAAAAAAGAGAGTAGGAGAGGGAAACTTATGTAACAACCAATGGTAAAGATAACTTGTGCTACTGCATTCTTACTTTGCAATATGTCAAGCGACACTATGTGGCGGGGTACTTGTTAGTAATATATAACAGTCACACATTTGTACCTCTCCATAATCCTTCCACTTGTTGATTGTGGACTGAGATACCAACAGTAATACTTCACCTATTCAGGCCACGATACTCAAGCATATGCTGTGCAATCACAATATTTCTCCACCATGGTCACTTCTTATTCTAGAGGTAAGCCATACTGTTCCACTGCAGTTAAAGTGCAGTGTAAACAGTTTTTGACTGTTTATTACTCAATATACAATCATCTTTGTATATCCATCCACTCCACAATAAGTAACAATATTCCATCGAATCAACTTAAAAACAATAATGTTAAATCCCCTGTATTCCACATGATACCAGTTAGGACCCTGTGGTGATGGTGAGACCTATATAATTAAGTACCTGTCAGTGTGAGTTGGTTTTCTGTACAATGGTGGTGCTGTTTTCTTCTTTATCTTTATCAACTAAAACATCCAAAAAATTCCATTTGTTGTTGTTCTCTCTTTCTATATTGAATTGTATGGATGGATGGATCTTGTTTAGATGTTGGTGGAAGTTTTCTATGTTGTCAATGCTATGTGGCCAAATGACAAAGGTAACATCCACATACCTAATCCAAACCTTGGGCTTTTGTACAGAAGTCTTCAATGCTCTTTTTTCAAAATCCTCCATGTACAAATTCGCCACTGATCTCAAGACACCCAAACCATTATTTTCTGTGTAGATAGTCATCCGGAAACACTTAAAACTTGGTCAATTTGAGTCCATGAAAGAGACAATGAGATCAAATGCTAAATACTGAATTTTGGTCTTCCTGGTCTATTGCTACTACTTGTATAAACAGTCATAATTATACAATCATTACTTACAAATAGTGCATAATTCTACAGAAGTTATCTATTAGCTGCTGTGCATAATTCTATAGTAGTTATCTGTCACCTTTTGCTGCTTTTACAAGTAACTCTGGAAACAATAATGTCATTAACTCCTTTCATACAGAATTTTTCTTGACACTCTTCCCATAAACCCACTGTGAATATTAATGAGGAAAAACAATTAACTTTAACGCTGGTATCGCTGGTATCGCTTTATTTAGTAAAACAAGGACACCATGACTGAAATCATTTCAAAATACTCTTTGTGACATAATAAATATTCCAGAGTAATCAACTCTGTACCAAATATATAGGATGTAACTAAAACTGGTCCTGATATTATTGTGATTTGTAGCTAGCCATTTGAAGTACTGTGTGATGATTATACTTTTTATTGCATACCATATCATTTGTGACATCATTACTTCTCATATGAACTTGTCATTTATTAGGACATAGAATTAAATTCCGAATGTCTCACAAACTTAAAGGTAGTGGTGGTGGTAAGTTATCGTGCTTAATGTGCTGTTTGTCATAGTTATAGCCCTTTGATAATCCATTGTCCAATGGTCAAGCCAGGAAAGTAAGTTTTGTGTTTGTATATCAAGTGAAGAAATGTGTGTGTGCCTGAAAGCTTAGCTAAAGAATAGCACAACTAAACAACTACCAAATAATATGAGCTGCCTTACACAGCTATTTTGGCTTCAAGTCCCCATTTAGGTTGCGACTATAAATTCTGATGCAGTAATTTCTTTAGAAATGCATGTTGTTGTTGTTTTCGTTTGTTCTTTGCTGTTGTTATTTTGTTGTTGTTTTCTGTTCTTTTTTTTTTGTTTTGTTTTGTTGTTGTTGTTGTTTTTTGTTTTATTTCAAGTCAAATAGTTGCTGGCTAGTTATGATTAGGGCATTGAAACCCCTTACCATTATTTGTAACTGCCGTTTCACCAACTAATAAATAATTAATAGCCTTTACACAGCTTTTCCAGTTACTACAACGGTAATCTTGTCTTGACATAGGATTAGGCTCATACCTGTGCTATAATTCATTACAATTTTCCGTTATTACCTATACCTAACCACTACGCGGGGAAAGAGTGTCTACAACTATATACCTTTACTCCATTCATTCCAATCCTCCAGATTCTGGAGGAACATACAACTTATGAGGGTGGGTGTGGTTTAGGTATAAGAAGGGCGTGGTGCAATTTTTGCGTTGCAAATTTGCTTAATATCTATGGGTGGATCCAAGTGAGCCAGAAGCTGTAGCAATGACTGCGTCTAGATGGCTGACCATTACACACTTAGTTGGCTTCCTCCAAACCGATGTGGTCATGTCCTTATATAGTATCATTTTAGTGGCTTACTGGGACCCCTAAATCCACAAGAAAAGAAATATGATATAGGTAATGTTATGTACCAGATCACTCCCCCAGCCCTCTGAGGACACTGTATCCAGATTAGGTTGCAATTGGTCAGCTTCATGATGAAAAAATTACATTTCTTACCTATACTTTATCAACTTGTATCAATAATTTGCAGCTGTATCATTAAAATATCTGACTGTGTACTCGTGAAGTATCTATTAATATTTTTCAAAATATAATATTGTACAGTGATATAAAAAATTTATGATAATGATTTGTTTAAACTCAATTCATAATGGATTGCATGCGAATCTGAAGTTGTGAATACGTTTTTCTAATTTTTTTCTGTAATAATTGTACATCTACAGCAAAAACAATGACTACAGGCTGAAATATCCCCAACAAAATTACAGATATTGATGTTACATCTATTGAATCATTTCTAATGATATCAGATCCTGGACATACATTGTCAGAATAATATCCTTCTTGTTCACATACAAAGTAATTGTTAATAATCCTTCTAGATTCGGATGTTTTTCCAACTACTAATGCTTCATTTATAGTAGTAACCACATTAAAAACAATGATTACAATAGCTCCTATCAGCATTTTCTTTTCAGCTGTCTTCAAGGTGAAAGTTCTGTCACTTGATCTCTGTCCATATAATGTATATTAAAATAATAAATGGTATAGGGCTAGGTAAATTGTTTCATGTATCTTCAGATACAGTTTTCAAATTTGATACCTTTTACACTACTTTTGGTAGAACTGATATAATATGCAAATTAATTCACTCAATAGCGGTCTCCAATTGTAATTATTAAACTCAGCAAATTAATAGTATTGTATTCAAGGATTGCAGAAACTTATAATAACAGTTGATCGAGTGATAAATAAAAAATATATACATATTCATTTTAAGTGTTGTATTATTTAAACACAGCTACTCAGCAATTACTCAACAAATGGCATTATCTTAGCTCATACTCATAGGTACAACCAAATCTAATTACCTTCATCATTTTTTGTAAAGAGAGTAATAATAAAGGGATGCAGAGGGCAATATAAATCTGTCTTATTAACAGTTCACTGTAAATAAACACCATTGGATTATCATAGTGACAACCAAATTTTGTGTAGATATAATTAGAATATCCCAGTCCACCACTAAAAACGGATATATTTTCATATAACTTCTCTGACAGAGTTTTTTCTCTAAATACTACAGTAGATGTCACTATTGGTATAAGAGGAACAATAAATGCACATAGTACATTGGCAACATTGATATATCTGTATTTTATTGTATCCTTGAATTTTCTGTAATGAAAAGGGTAATGCATTGCCCAGAATATATTGTAAGCAAAAGTAAATATCCAGTGAATTGCTTGCATAAAGAGGTAGGCAGATACTAACGCTATAAAAGAAAGAGAAAAAATATTAACGGTTAAAATAAAATAATATTTTATAGCCTGCCTGTAAAAGCACAAAATGGGTGAACCTTTGGAGGATGTTCTTGAAGATTTTGTGATATACAAGACAAAGACTCCTGGCCAAGCAGATTTGCTAGTATAAATATATCTACACAAAATTTCAAGTAAATACACAATCATAGCTACATTTTATACTCACCTGCTAAAAAGTAATTAAAAACGAAGCAAACAGCAATTATAGATGGAAAGATGAGCCTGGTAATAAATAATAACAAATTAATTACATGCACAAGTCACATAATTGCTTACATTGATTTATATCGCACCACTGCTATGAGAAGAAATATTATCAATCCTAACCACCCAATAAATAAAGCAGATATAGCAAGTCTAATTTGTATTTTCGATGTAGTTGAAAGTTCTAAATTTCTCCACAAATAGCAGTCAGGAAGGCATTTGTCCAATGTATTATCATAGTAGAAAAATTCGCTACAATTAAGATGAAGTGAAGTGGTGTTTCTTGAAGATTCTGTGTAAATTGTATGAAAAGGTGACAGATCATTTCATTATATACAAGGTTTTAATACCTGCATATGTACAAATAGGGGAGGTGACTTCATTGCAACCTGAAATCTTTAACTCATTGCAAATATTCTGACATGCCTCATATTTTTGCTGATCCTGATTGGACAAATTTGATGGCAAATTTTGTAATTTGGAACTACAGTAAATTCCTGAATGAAGACAGATCAATTTCATTGCTTCATCTTTACAATTTATACACAAATTAGTCAAGTTTATTTTCTGTAATTCGTCATAGACTGCCATTAAAATTTCTATATTTTGCTCATTGCTGCATATACATAGTTCATGTAAACTTATTTCAGTGAAACTATCATTGCAAATATTATCTATACTTTCATTAAGCACTGAACATGAAGAGCTGTTGGAAGTAACCTGTTATATAAAACATATATTATAGATCTCATCAAATTCTTTAAAAAAATACAATTATCATTTCCATTAGTTATCTTTACTCATATTTGACTTCTACATACATACATTATAATTAGAAACGACAAAATTACCTGCCCAGAATAAATGTTGTAGATAATAAATGGAATTGCTAGTTCTATCCATAGCAGCCCAATCATAAGATAACAACATGCTCTTGATGTAATCCAATTTACAAACTTTTCTCTTGTCATTCCCACTATAATAAAGCATAAAATCCTAGAGTTTGGTCTTCCTACTCTAGTCTAGGAAGTTTAACTCCTAACAAAAATAAATTAGCACCATAAAATAACACTTTTTCCTGAGAGAAGTAAATGCTAACAGCGCAGAGGGCACAAACTATACACATAGAGATTACAACTCGTTATTAAAGAGGTTTACCACTCCTTAATATGAAAATTACCACTCCTTGTAGTAGAAAGTCCCTACGATAGATATTACAACTTTTCAACAAGTGAAAGGTCCATAAAGTGATGAGGTAATGGGTGTGGTTACAACAATTTATAACCGCAGCATTCCGGTGCACTTAAGCGCACATTTCGTGAATAAAGGGCTTTACCCGGTTCATTTTATTTGCGATAGATGAAAAATGGGTGGCTTCTACTTTTGTCTCGAACTTCTCCTGACCATCAGGTACGCATTAAGGTAACAATGTTATATGACCCCCCTAAGTGTACAGTTTTGGCCATTTATGCTGGCAGCAGAAGAGTACAAGTAGTTTACACATACCTTCTACATCAAGTTATTCAAATGACCTGAAGAAAATTTTACAGTGCACCGTGTATCAAATTTTAACAGCATCTTAATCTTAATTTGAAATATTTATCATATTTTATGTATTTATGTCTATTCACTCATTCACTAATTAATTTATTCATCATTCGCTCATTCACTCATTCACTCATTCATTCGTTTTATTTAATTGTTTCTTCTTATCATTTTATTATTGTCTTCATCATTATGAAATCCCTTTCTCTTTCCGAGTTAATCAAACATTCCTCCCATTTTATGCAGTTTTGCCCTTAGTGCAAATGTAATCTTGCTCGTTAGAAAGATACTACTACATTACGAAGATGTTTAAAGAAATGAGTGTATTATTACAGGATAACATCTGCGAATGTTATAATTGCAGTGGCTTGTGCAGTGTCAAAAGGTACTGCAGATGCTGTAAATGTACTATAACAATAGTGAGTGTATCAATAGCCTAAATGGGCGTGCTATAATCCTCCCAAGTTTATTGACGTGGGCCACAAATATTCCCTTACCACATTACAGAATGGCTGAGTTGGATTCAGATGTCATAATGTAATAGTTTTCTGGATAAATAATTTCACAATTCTATGATGCCATGTTGATACTTATTCACAGCCACTTTGCCAAATAAACTTCGTAACCCTTGTTCGAGATTATAAAGTTCGAACTGACCATAAGAAAATTAATAACATTATCAAAACTGTATGTGTGAGACATGAGAATATAAATCAAACTTAAATGCTGAAATTTTTTAACTGAATGATACTACATTAAACTAGGTGCATTGTGAATGAATCCTTGAATCTCATGAAAACTGCATCAAGAATTAGAACATGGAAAGTATGGTCTTATGTTAGAGTAAAAAGTTTTCATCATTATCATACTATGTTGAATGTCAACAACAAATGCTATGGCTGCCACTTGAAATAATCCAGAAAGACCAAAAAACATTGCAGCTGGAACTGTATTTTGATTATCAGGTATTTCGAACTGGTTACACCTATTGTTTGGATTATATCCTTTTTCTTCACAAATAAAATAATTATTTAAAGCATTTCTTAACTGAGGGCCTTTTCCAAAGCCATATGTGTGTCAATCACAGAAATCAAACCAACTATCTGAATTACAAGATATCCATGGAGACAAAATCTTCACCTTGCCTCAATGACAATACAAAACAAATACTGTTAAAGAATAATTATTTTGACAAAATCCATTGCACCACATGTCATATAATAATTCACATTACCATAAAATATTGACCTTGCATTCATTAAAGTCTTCCTGTATCATACTTTAGTAATGCATGCTCGTTATTGTTCAGTATGGCTATACCTTATCTTGACCAGGACTCTCTTTACAAGGGTAGGGGACACCACCCCCCCCCCCCCCCCCCCCAAAAAATACACAAAACACAAGCAAAAACAACACGAAAAAAAAAAAAAAAAAAAAAAACCCCCCCCCCCACACCCCCCCCCCCCCCCCCCCCCCCCAATACGTGGTTACTACCATGCTAGATATATCTACTGAAGTAACTTGTACTAGGACTGGTAATTCTTGGTGTAAAGTAGGCTTTAAAACTCTGCACAGTACAACCATGAGATAACACAATTTGATAACATGTGAGATGTCAGGGTCACTATCTCAGAATAGCACTATGAAGATATCTAGCATGGAATAAATACACATTATACACATTTACATGTATATTATGTTAAGTTTGCCTTACACAACTGTAATTGAACATGCACAAACACACACATACATACAACCCAGGCAATTATAATCTTGACAGGCCCTGGCTATAGCTAATGCGTAATTGATGTATATAACATTTTTAATTGTGTCATTGCACTCAATTATCTCTTACCATTATCAATTTTCGTAGAGTAAGTAGGGTACTCCCACAGCTGAATAAATAGCTCCTATACCATTGGCGCAGTAAATAAGAACAGTGGGACTGTCAAAATGACATTCTGTGGTAGTATACAAATATTGGAATGCCAAGACCTCCACTTACAACTGATACATTAGCATAAAATTGGATTGTTACGTATTTTCTCTGAAAATACAGAGAAAATACAGCTATTGGTGTTAGTACTGTAATATGAGGAATGAAGAATCCAAGAACTATACATACTGCATGAAGATATTCCTCTTTTTTAGCTTCTTTAAACCTTTGGTATCGAAAGGGAAAATGTATAGCCATAAAAATATTTACAAAAAAAAACAACATCCAGTGAGTGGCCTGTTTTATGAAGTATGAAAAATTATTGCTGCAAAGAAAAGTTATATATTGCAACATTCAATAAAAAGTGAAACAACTTTCATACAAGCAAAGGCACAGTACTTAGAGGTCTTGGACATTCCAATTATTTGTATACTAGAGGAATGAAAAATCCAAGCAGTAAAAATGCTGCATGAAGATATTTCTCTTTCTTAGCTTCCTTGAATCTTTGATATCAAAAGGGAAAATGCGTAGCAGTGAAAATATGTGATATCATAATAAAATAATTCACTACAATTCAAATCTGAAGATGTCTTTACTAAATAACACAAGGTGTTCAAATAACAATATGTATTCACTGTATCTCTCATTCTCAGCATTTTACTCTGTTTTAACAGTCAATTAATATTTATACGTAATTAATCTAATGATCTAGATGATTAATAAATATACATTGTATGTTTCAAACACTTATGTATAATATAATTATAGTACATACTTATTACATGAGTCAGTCTGTGATATGGTGGGTGAAATATTTCACACTAATTTATTTTCAAGAGCCACAGAGGCTAAGTGAAAATAAATCCTGAGAGTGAAATATCTAGCCATATCACTCTGACAAGTGTAATAAGTGGTGGTTTATTCCATGCTAGATATCTTCACTGAAGTAGTTAGTTGGTAACTCCAGGTGTACAGTTGGCAAAAAAACTCTCTAGGGGCTTCCCACAACCAGGTTGGGTATGGCTCCACTAGTGTTATGTCGCTGTAAAAACCCAGAAAACTGGTAAGCCAGGCCTTGCTATAACTACTAGGGTATGAGCTTGCAGTAATACAGCCATGAGCTCACACCTAAAGATAACATGGTGAAGATACCTAGCATGGAATTATTATCAATATTATATATATAATAATATTATAATCTAAGTGAGCTGACAGCTAAGACTTTTTAACCCTTTTGATTGAGAAAAGTTAATTCTAATTTAATCATAATTTGATGGTTTTTTAGGACATTTATATGTCTGAATTTCAAAAAATATTATTTCAGCAATGTCCTCTAATAGAGTTTAAAAAAACTACATTGCATTATATTGTGAAATTACAAACATTTAATAGGGTCCCACCAATATAATAATCATCACCTACAAGCCAATAATTATCAGCTACAACCCAAAATTATATAATCAGACATACCTGAGTAAATAGAACCATTTAATAGGTCCCACCAATATAATAATCATCACCTACAAGCCAATAATTATCAGTTACAACACAAAATTATATATAATCAGACATACCTGAGTAAATAGAAATAACTAATAGAGCACATGGAAATATTCAAGGCTTTCCAATGACCCTGACATATTTCAATTCTCAGCCATTTTAAATAACTTTTGAGTTAAAATTGCATGTATTAAATTCTGATCATGTAAACTGGGACATATTTCTTCATGGCATTGACTTGTAATGTTGAGTTTTGGATTTACATTAACATTGTCATCTTCTTTGGAAATATTGATACATACTTGGGTAAGTATTCTATCATTACAAATGACTTCATCCAAATCAGCACTAATTGAAGAGCTGGAATTATTATTATTAATAATTGTGTCTCTGCAAGATCCTGAATACAGAACAAGAATATAAATGATTGCTAACTTCTTTAAAACATAATAAATTGATTATAGAATTTTATCTGTACCCATTACTTAATAAAATAAATAAATAACAAACTGCCTGTATACACTGCAAATTAAGTATCTGATTGCTGTTGCTCTTTTGCTGTTGCCCTTTTGCTGTTGCTGGTTTGTTACAGTAGTAGCCATGAGAGGTCTGGGTTCAATTATGTGGGTGTAACCAGACATTTAAATTCTGTATTGTTTAAAACAAGGCCTGCGAAAAAGAAAGAATAAATCTACATGTATTAAGTAAAAGAAGGCTGAGAAAGAAATTGTGAAGTGATAAAGTAGGAGAGTATAAAAATTCCATGGATAAAAGGAATCTTAGAAAAAAAATTCCGTTGGATTGTTTAATTTTAAATTTAAATCGTTCAAAATAAGCTTATTTTGTTGCTGCAGTTAGATCAGACACTAAAAGGACAGTTCTTTTAAACCAAGTTTCAGAAAAAAGACAGACCTGAATGGTGAAAAGCGGAAAGACTTACCAGGAACAAAAAAATACAGCGGTAAGGACCAACCTGGAACGGAGAATCAGCGGAACAAACGTTGCTGATATTCAGCGAAATTCTGAGGCGACCCTAGCAGTTACGATGCAGAATTTTTTTTTTCGGCGTTAGCCCCAGGCTTCCCCACAACAGCCATATTTTTTTTATATTTGTATTCCATTGATTTTAATCAAGTGGATCTTTAAGACATTTAATCAAATACAGGAGAGTTCAAACCAGTACATAAGTGGTAACATGTTTAAACTCAGGAGTCTTAATTGTAGTCACTTTTATAGTCATTGAGAAAATATTTGGTAGCCTTTCGTTGTATTTGTTCCAATGTTTGAAAGTCTTTTATGAGATATGGCTCCAGAGTTGTGAGCAGTAGCTTAACTGATCGGGTATATGTTGTATGTACATAATGTGTGTAAGGATGGTACGTATGCCCCTAAAATGCGCGCGCGGCCAACTTTTTTCTAAGGCTATTTATGCTTGACCCCAGTTTATTCTGAAACTACAGCACTAAGTAAGCCTTACTTTATACTTAAGCTCCTAAGTGTGAGAAAATTCCTGCGAAAACGCTTGCTTTACAAGAAACAAAAAGTTGATTCGACCGGTTACTATGGCATTGAAGACCCTTTTCCAGACTTAATTTCAAAACTTCGCCGTTTTAGGGGGGATACTATATGTAATGCTAAGGAAGCTACTACTACTCGTGGGAAGCTGAGGTAAGTACGCAATTCCATATTTATTAGCTAAATATGCAAAATTAACTCTGGCCGTTCGTTTTTGTAGCTAAGAGCTTGTTGTCAACAGTGACTGGATATTATCAAATAGTCAGAATGGCTCAAATTTGGTACTACAACAGTTGCCACTGCTCAAGAAAATTAGGTAAGAAAGTAATTTTGTATTTGTGTGCTAAAATTGATTGTCTTTTCTTTTTGTAGCTGAGAGATTTTTCAAGAATTACTTGTAATTGAGATTATCAGAATGGCAGATGTTTGATACTACAAAAGTTACCATTAATCAGGTAAGAGAGTGATTTTGTATTTGTTTGCTGAAATAATAAGTCATAAGTGCTATTATAGTGTTTGCATGAACTAAGCTAAAACATAGTAACAATACTTAGTTGTATGTTAGCTACCTAACTATCAGGCTCGCTCGCCATTTGTGCTCAAGCACACCACTAGTTTATTGGCGAGCGAGCGAAGCGAGCGAGCAACTTTAAGATGTAGTCTATGGAAATGCTGAATACGTCGTCCTATAAACGCGTCGTACGTCGTCGTTTAAACGCGCGCGCATTCCAGAAGGAGTACCATCTTTACCCTTTACCAATTGTTACTTTATCATGAGGAGTACCATTCTTTACCCTTTACCAATCATCATTTCCCCCTTTACATGTCATTACATATTCTACTACTAATAATGAGATGTGAATTCAGATTTGGCAACCTGCAGGAAGAAAACAAATGCAAATTCAAATCAAACGACCCCAATGCAATTGAAAGTGTCAACATTTCCCCAGAACCTCGCTCGCCCAACCAATGCTACACGAGCATTTTCTAGTTTATATAATTATGTGTTTGGACGGTTCGCTCGGCGTTAGACCCCGTCCCAAATTTCACTAAACAGAATCCTCTGGTTTAGCGACCATTACCCGTATCACCATAGAAATTGAATTGTTTACCGCTTTGAAAGGTTACTATGGCATTGAATCCCCTCTACCGTGTATGCGTAATTTAACAACTCAACTTTATTTTAGTAGTTTGAATAACAATAGTGTAGTTTAAGGCTCGCTCGCCATTTGTGCTCAAGCACACCACTAGTATTAAGTCATACCAGCAGCATTGTATGGATTTACACAGCACACCACACCCACCTCTTCTACTGGCGTACATGATCTTAAAGATTCAGTTAAGATTTAATGACCTTAGAGCATTAGATCAACAGCTAGTCTTCAGTATGGTAGAGGCCTCCTTGTACCCCTAATAACAAAGCTTTTTGCGCCCACAAAATTGTGGCGCTGCTGCCTCAGGACAATAACGAGAAATAAGGGTGCATAGACTATTTCATAGTCAATCAAAAAGAATTACCTTCAGTAAAAAGATATTGTCATTATTGGCAACTAGTTGAAAGCAGCCACACACAATACAATTTAAGCTGTTTACATACCTGATTAGAATACAATATAGTGTAGGTAATAAATGGAACTAAGATATCCATAGCATAATAAAAAGACTAAAGCAGAAGGCTTTGGAAGAAATAAGTTCAGCTATTAATTAAATCAACTTCATTTTCTTAGACTTCTTCACTACTTTAGGAATGGCAGACTATATTCCTATAAAGACCATTCTAAAAGAATAAAGTATTCATAATGATGTTCTAAATAAATATTATATAGCTATCCTCAGGGCTGCCAAATTCCAATCTTCATCATATTGGGGGCAGTACCACCTCAAGCCACATTGTAATGAATATACTACATTGGAATGGAGTCCAACAGTGACCAAAATTTTAGTGTCACTTCAGCAACATAGCAAAGTAATTAGTGCATTGGGGTTTCAGAGATAATATTACAGCTATAATTAAACAATAAATAGTTGCTATTGAAAGTTACATTTTTTCTTAAAAGTTAGGTCTTATTTATTGAATATTCTATGAAAATGTGTTATCTAATTCCATTTTTGCTCCAAGAATAGTAATAAGTCAAGTTTCCCTTTCACTATTATGTACTCAAAAACAATTCTGATTTATATGAGATTAAACAGACAGTATGTTCCTATTTATTGAATTTTCTATGATATAATTCATTTTGGTTCCAAGAAAATATAGTAAATAGTATAAGTTTTCCTTTCACTATTTATGCACTCAGATACAATTACATTTTTTTAGATGAATTAGACATTATACTCTTAGATGAAACTTGTCTTGTGACATTAAATTGTCTGCGATGGAAGGCATTCATTTTTTAATATTGAATGCACAAGTCATCTACCTCATGTTACTATTATGCATGCTTATTCTATTATAGATTTAGTAAATTACTTGACAAATAAATTCACACACAAGCAATTATGTCAAGGTAATATTTTATCCCTTCAAAAGAAAAAAAACAAGAAATATTGTGGGGGTTGGTTGTTGGTATGGGGTGTGTCCTATATGGGTAGCTGCCACCAGAATCTTCTCCAGGATTAGTCTCAGAGTAGAGGGGATTATGGTTAAAAGTCGTTCTTGTTCCTCTAAGCTAAGCCTCCCATTGTGCAATGATACAACCAACTTTACAGTTAAATATTTATTCAACAAGTTTGTGGTTACAAAACTAAACTAATCCAGGCAGTATATAAAACCTGCTAGCAATCCTGGTGTAAGGTGTGAAACACCGTTAACATGAAATGCGAGTTTTTTCTCATATTCCAAATAACGAAGATCCTATGGGATCAAAATGTCTTTGTTTGTTTAAACTGATATATTATGTACATGTTTATTAAGAATCAATAAATAATTCAGAATAATTATAACTAGTGATTCAGGACAAAATGGCAGCAGGTCTGACTTAAATTTGAATACTAGGGACCAATTAATACATAATTTGTTAGTTAAAAAGTGAGGGTGATGGAAGTGGTGGGAGGGAGGTGGGAGGGGACTGTTCCATGAACCACCATGGGGGCACACACTGTGCAGGTTAAGTATTGAATTACTGAATTGCATGGTAACTTAAATTTAGCTCAGTTAATAAGGAGTGATGTTTTCATGAAGTGGTTTTTGAGAGTAAATTTGCTTGCAAAGATGGTTGTTTTCTGATGGTATTATTATACCTCTGATACTGAGTTCTAGTTTGTTGAATACTGATTGCTTTGCTATGTTGCTGCTGTGTCATCAACAATAAACAAGTCACCTAATGAATACTGAATGCTGGTCACATCTGGAACTACATTCAAACACAATATATCATTTACACT
>WLWD01001020.1_pt1 | contig 55366 bp, 17 predicted proteins | sample 6712731 | NCBI WGS metagenome assembly WLWD01 (sample SAMN12718690, study PRJNA576275) | sponge metagenome | isolation source: marine sponge | host: Mycale hentscheli | place: New Zealand: South Island, Marlborough, Capsize Point | collected 2014-11-01 | reverse complement strand
CAATTGCTAAAAGATGCCTTTGATGACAAGAGGGAGATACACCGTAAACACATCAAGGCTTTGAGTGATACCAAAGGCTATCGACACAACTATGACGATCTCATGAAGCTCAGTGCACACTGGGAGAAACATGTTACTGGACTAAAAGCTACCGGGCAATATGCAGCAGATTGCATTCTCACTTCAATGGCAGTTCTCTGTATGCCAGACAAGACTTACGCTGAATGGTCCAAGTACACGGCAGATTATGAAGACATCCCTCCTGTACCAGTATTTCAGAAATTCCTGAAGGAACAAGTCAAGTCTCTGAGAAAGAGTGACAGTGATCCAAGTTCTCACGATGACAATCCATTCGCAACCTCTGCATTTCCTCCGAAGAAGAAGCCTTTCAGAGCAGCCTTCAACCTTGTAGAGAAGTCATCTCAGTGTGATCTTTGTAATAGTAATCCTCATCCTTTGTATCATTGTGTTGTTTTTAAGAATGCAGGTGCTGAGGAGCGGTTTGAAATGGCCAAGCATCTCCGGAAATGTACCAATTGCCTTTCTGCTGAACATCGCACCAAGGACTGTCCCTCCAGCAAGAGATGTAGTCGATGTGACTGCAAGCATCACTCTATGCTCCATAAGGATAAGAGCCCAGTACACCAAAGCAAACCCGCTGCCACTGATCCTGTTCCACAGCACGAGTCTCCCCCATTGCAGAATGAACCTAAACCTCAGCAGTCTACCTCTGTCCAAATGGCTCTAGCTACCATGGAGGAAGACGACCTGCCCACTCTGCAAATGACTGCCCAAGTGATTGTGCGAGCAGATAATGGGAATCGAATGAAGATACGTGTCCTGATTGATACTGGAGCTACTTCATCCTTGCTAGCCACAAGAGTTGCCACTCGACTGGGTTTGCCAAAGACAAAGACAACCACTATACTGAAAGGAGCACAAGGATGTCCACTGAAACCAAGTCGTATGAAGACATCCTTTGAGGTGGAGAACAAGTATCAACCGTCCAATCCTATCAGTGTGAAAGCATATCTCGTGGACAAGGTATCAGATGAGTTACCTATTAGTCCAGTGTTGGGTGCAAACAAGTGGGAATTCATAAAAGGTTTAGACTTAGCTGATCCTTTATTTGACAAGCCAGGGAAAATAGATGCTATTTTTGGCTCTAATGTGCTTAAGAGAATTATTCTTCCTAGTACAGTTGCAGGTGGCGACAAAGAACCTATGGCCTTCCAAACAGTCTTTGGCTGGGCTATCACTGGTGAATGTGAAGGAGCTCAGTCCAACAATTCCATTCACCTCCATGTGACCTGTGAACCTGAGGAAGACTTGGACCAGCTCTTGAAGAAGTTCTGGGAGGTGGAACAAGTGCCAACTTCCTTAGATAGCTCTCTCAATGCTGAGGAAAAGCAAGCAGTGGAGACTTTCCGTGACTCAGTACACCAACAGCCAGATGGCCGATATGAAGTTGCTCTACCCCGCAAGATCCAATCTCACAAGTTAGGCGAATCTCGAGACACAGCGTGCCGAAGGTTATACTCTATGGAGAAATCACTAACCAAACGGGGGGACTGGCCAGTTTTCCGAGATGCAGTGCTGGACTATCTTCATCAAGACCATGCAGAGAGAATTACTTCTGAAGTAGTGAGTGTGGGTGAGAAACAGTGTTATTATTTGCCCATGCATGCTGTAACCAAGCAGAGCTCTACCACAACCAAAGTACGCATAGTCTTTGATGCTTCAGCAAAGACAACTAATGGTAAATCTCTCAATAGCATTCTATCTTCAGGGCCTAATGTATACAGCCATATTGTGCAACAAATACTTCGCTTTCGCATACATCATGTTGCTATGACTGCAGATATATCCCAGATGTTTAGGCAAATCCTAATTGCTGAGAAAGATAGAGATTTACATCGATTTGTTTTCCGTTCCTCACCTGATGAACCTGTAAGTGACTACAGAATGAAACGTTTGACTTTTGGGGTCACTAGCTCACCTTACCTTGCTACCGAAACATTACGACAAGTAGCTAAAGATCATTACTCTGAGTTTCCGACAGCAGCTGAAATAGTAATGACTGACTTTTATGTCGATGATTTGCTTTCTGGTACTGACACAGTAGAATCAGCATTACAACTACGTCCTCAACTTAATAAACTGCTGGAAAAAGGGAGATTTTTGCTTAGGAAGTGGAGATCTAATTCTCAAAAACTTCTTGAGTCTATTCCTGATGAGTTGAAAGAAAAGGAGCCTGTAATGGAGTTTGTGTCCCATGATGACTGTCCCAAAACATTAGGGCTACACTGGAACACACTGAAAGATGACATGTATGTTTCTATTCCAAAGATTGAGTACCATGGTAAACTAACCAAGAGACAACTAGTCTCCAATATAGCTAAGGTCTATGATGTCATGGGGTGGCTTTCACCTGTAATTCTGTTTGCTAAATCATTACTTCAGCAGGTGTGGGAGTCCAGAGTTGATTGGGATGATTCTGTACCTAGCGATATCTTAGCCGATTGGTCGAGATGGGTTTCTGAACTTCCTGTCCTGTCTCATCGATGTATTCCACGCTGTTATGCTGACCCCAGCAAGGAGATCAGCTCCAGACAAATCCATGGCTTTTCTGATGCCTCTGAGAAGGGATTTGGAGCTGTTGTGTACCTTCGAACCTTCTACTCTGACTCAAGTGTCACAGTATCTCTGGTAATCTCTAAAACTAGAGTAGCTCCTATTAAGAGGCTTACTATACCCAAGTTAGAGTTAGCAGGTGCTTTGCTCTTAGCTGAATTAATGGAAACTGTGAGAGTAGCATTGAAACTGGTTATTTCTCAGATATATGCTTGGTCAGATTCTCAAATAGTCTTGGCGTGGTTAGATGGAAATCCCAGAAAACTTCCCACCTATGTAGCCAATAGAGTGTCTCAAATCCTTGATCTTATGCCAGCTTCCACATGGAGATATGTTCCCAGTAGTCAAAACCCAGCAGACTGTGCCTCTAGGGGTGTGTTACCCTCTGCATTACTTGAGCATGACTTATGGTGGGATGGTCCAGCTTGGTTGCTGAATGAACCCTCTACATGGCCTGTCATTCCGAAGACTCATAGTCAACAGGAAACTGCGCCAGAAATACACATCCTAACAGTTCAAGTCGAGAAATTCGATCTTGTATCTCGGTATTCTAGTTTCACTCAATTAAAACGTATCATTGCCTTCATCTATCGCTTCTACAGAGCTTGTCAGAAAAAGAACAGAACGTGGTCAGATCATTCATTATCACCTCTTGAACTTAACCACTCACTCAATGTTATTGTTTATCTATCCCAGTGTGTGTTTTTTCCCAGTGAAGTGTTGTGCTTGCAGGCAGAAAAGGAGCTACCTACAGGGAGCAACCTGAGATGTCTCAATCCCTTCCTGGACTCTAACAAGCTCATGCGAGTAGGAGGAAGACTTCGCCATTCACGTCTTGGATATAATCATCGGCATCCTTTCATTCTACATGGCAAGGATCACCTCTCACACCTGATTCTGCGCGAGATACATGAAACACACCTTCATGCTGGTCCACAGCAAATAATTGCAGTAGCAAGTAGAGACTTTCACATTCTGTCCTGCAAAAGAGTGGCCAAGACTATATTATCGTGGATGTGTGACGTGCCAGAAACAAAGGGCCACAACTTATCACCAGCTCATGGGTCAGCTGCCAGCTGCTCGAGTTACTCCTGGACCTCCTTTCATTGACACAGGCGTTGATTATGCTGGGCCAGTTACTTTGAAGCTGGGACGTGTCAGGAAGCCGGCGTATGTGAAGGCTTACATTTGTATTTTTGTCAGTTTCACAGTGAAAGCAGTGCATTTGGAGTTAGTGACAGACTTGACAGCTAATGCCTTTATTGCAGCTCTTCGCAGATTTATTGCTAGACGTGGTCAACCTAGAATGATACATTCGGACCACGGGTCAAATTTTGTTCGAGCCAACCGAGACCTTCGTGAGCTGACATATGCCCTCAATAAACGTGACATATCTGATGCCATCGTCAAGTTTTGCTCCAACAATGGAGTGCAGTGGACCTTTATTCCAGAACGTTCTCCAAATTTCGGCGGCCTTTGGGAGTCAACAGTGAAATCTACTAAGAAACACCTCTCAGCTACTACCAAGGGATATTCACTAACATATGAAGAATATTCCACAGTTCTGGCACAAGTCGAAGCTGTGTTGAACAGCCGTCCTTTGATACCAGCTGACAGTCAAGACTTAACAGGATTGGAACCTCTCACCCCTGGACACTTTTTGATTGGACAACCAATTACGGCCTTGTCTGATAAAGACTTCACAAACACGGAACGCAAGTTGTACAGAAGATGGAACCTTGTACAGTCAATAACCCAAGAGTTTTGGAAGAGATGGTCTCAAGAGTATCTGAACATTATCAATCGCTATCAGAAGTGGGTCAAGCCTCGCAGAAATATCAAGATAGGAGATGTTGTTCTTGTAAAAGACCAGACTGTATTCCAGTGTAAATGGCCACTAGGACGAGTCACTCAAGTCTACCCGGGACAAGATGGCTTTGTTTGAGTAGTAGATGTCCGGACCGACAAGGGAACGTACCGAAGACCAGTTTCGAAACTGTCACTGCTCCTATGTGAAACAGAAGCCACTCCTACAGAGATGCCTTCGGGAGGGAATATGGAGCAGCCCCACCCCTCAACTACAGGCTAGCTCTGTGGACTGATTTAGCTGTAGGTGCTAATGGACCACCTATTCACTAATTAGTGTACCTTCACTGCATTCATACAAACAATTATTCTATTCTAACATTACCTTTCTCATGCCTGCCCTTATCTTATACAATCCCCATTCCATTCCACTCACATATATACTTGTAACACTCTCATTCTATTCAGTTCTTTAACTCCCTCATTTTTTCCTTTACTATTTTGTGCTTTCCTTTTCTTATCTGTTATACTTAAGCTTGTCCATACTTTTTATAGTTCTTGCTTGCTTTTGTGTATCATTCATTTTGTTTTGTTTTATGTTCTGTAATTGTACTTTGTTCTCTAGTTCTGTATCATTTTGTTTGAATTTGAGACTGAGTACTGATAGGGATCTTGAGCATACTGGGAATAGTGGATAGGCCTTAGTCAGTGTGTTTAAGTCTGGAGATATTTTGTCTTTTTCCCTTAGTTTTAGTTAGTAGTCTTTGCGTGATAGTTTGGCTGAGTTTTTATAGCTTTACCCAATTGTCGTGTGCTACTACACGCCTTTTATAAAATTCTATAATGGAATGAATTAATTTCCATTGCTATAATAACAATTGTTATTCCTACTTTTTGTAAAACTAACATTACTATTAAAGTTAGTGCAGTCACAACTTGTCTCACAAGCCAACCCTTTACGCAACTGCTGAACGTACCTCCAAACTGCTGCATTTGTGAAAATCTTTTTGCTGGCTGCTATAATGGAAGAACTGCAGAATAAACAACACGTGTTCAGAACTTGCTTCTTGCAGTAATAAATCTGGTGTTGGAAAGGTTCTTGTGAAATTGAACAAAACTGCATTGAGTTAAAAAAGTTGTGGAAACCAAAGGTTTTGAGGAATTTTTTTTTTTGAGTCCAGGAAGGCACTAAAACTGATGAGTGGACTTAAAGAAGGACGGCGTAATAATACAGGGTCTGGCCACACGAGACTACAGTCACATGATAACCTGGTGAGCTAATGCTGTGAGAATATTAACAAGGCAGGGTCTGGTATGTCTCCTCCTTACCCCTCATAAAAGGTAAATGTTCAAGCTAGAAAATATTATTACATCCTTTTGAAATACTGAATGGGAGTGGTTGGTACTGAATGGGAGTGGTTGGTACTGAATGGGAGTGGTTGGTACTGAATGGGAGCGGTTGGTACTGAATGGGAGCGGTTGGTACTGAATGGGAGTGGTTGGTACTGAATGGGAGTGGTTGGTACTGAATGGGAGTGGTTGGTACTGAATGGGAGTGGTTGGTACTGAATGGGAGTGGTTGGATTGATATGACATAGAGGTATATTATTATTCTTTTGGTCTGAGAAATAGTTTGTAATACTAGCTGGTGTATGTACACAATGGCTTGCTTGCTATTTTTGCTGAAGCACATATCACATTATAGCTAGTAGCATAACAATCTTTGACCTCATTTTTGATTTTTCCATGATTTTCAACAGAACTTTTGTGTTGTAATTGATTAAGGGAATTAAAAGAAAGATACTTGTTTGTATGTGTATATTGTGTTGTCTTCCTGTAGCAAGAATCAATTGAATCTAGCAGGCAGTAGAAAAAAAAACACAGAGAGGAAAGCAAACCAATTAATTTCTTTGATATCACATTGTTCTTACTGCCTACTTACTATTACTATTATTACTACTACTACTACTACTACTACTAGTTTACAATGGTAATTTTACTTTATGTGAAATGAAATTATATGAATGGGGCTCTGAGTCTGGGAAGAAAGAATGTGTGGCATTTGATAGCATGTGTTGAATCTCCTAATCATATTGCAGATGTACAAGATACAGAGAAACTTACCCCAAGTATATCCATCACACTTTTGCTGCATTTCTCATGAACATTTATTCCGTCTAAAGGTATGATCTGGTATGGTAGAGAGAGAAAAATGAATGAATTCCATTATAATTATGGCAATCCTGTCAGAATGAAGTACATTCTGTATTTATTAAAATCACTGATAGCAGATAGACCTCTCATTGACATCTGTTCTTAGGAACCTGGTAAGTAGATGTCTAATTCCATACAGAACTTCCTCTACTATGTTAGTCACTGAAACTACTGTACATAACGAGGCCCAATTATGAAGCTTAACTGAACAGTCCTCAACTTCCTATCTTTCAAACTACTATCATCATTGCTGGGTTGTTTTATATTTTGAAATCAAATTATTATGGTTCCTGTTTCAATAATGCTCATGTTTGTTGCTCATTTTAGCTTGGTCATTGAAATTATTATTACTAAGAAGAAGCCTTCAGTAGTATAATATTGTAGGTATCTAATTCCATAAAGAACTTCCTCTATTATGTTAGTCATTGAAACTACTACTTTTCAACTTCCTTATCTTTCACAATGGAGCTACAAGATAATGCTTAGCAACTGGTCTATACTGTTATTTCATTGTTGGTTTTTAATCTATATCTTGATACTAAATTGTAGGTTCCTCCTCTATCATGTACATGTCTGCTTGTATCTATAGGTCAGAGCAACCACTATCACCCATAAGAAAATTCTCAAATTCACAATAGAATTGTCCAAGTATGAATTAGCTAATATGTAGCTGTGAATCAACCTCCAACCAGTAAATATAAGCTGAAGAAATTTATTTGGAGGCCATAGGATGTCAGAACAGGCCCCACAGTATTCCTGAGCATTTAATTCAAGAACTTACTACGAGAGTTTCTTTAGAATTGTCAATATTTTCTTTTGTTTAACTCGTCATTTATTAGAATCCAATTATAATTAGCTACTAGCAAGTACCCCATGGTGATTGATGTAGTGCAAAGTAAGAATGCAATAGCATAAGTTATTTTTACTCATTATCATTCTTAATAAGATTACATAAGTTTCCCTTTCCTGCTCTCTTTTTCCGAACTGTCTCAGCTCTTCTTACCCCCCACCTTTTCTTCTTCAGCTCTTTCTTCTTGAGTCATGGAGTCCCTTCTCCTTTGTCTACCTGTCCTGCACCCGAATCTCTCTGTCCCTCTATCATGATTGTGGACCTGTGCTTGCAAATCTTTTGCCTTCTCTCGTACTCCTTTCCATACTTACACGCCCTTTTTGAAACATTGCTGCCTTTATTGAAGGTGATGACACTTTACCCATTCAGGTGGTGACGATGAAATTTGATGGAGTGTAAACTATAAAAATTTGTGTATGCTTTTCTTGGAATCTATTGGCGGGAATGACATTTTATTCTAGCACAACCAAAATACACTGTCTACATTATAAATTCTTTCAATAAGACCTCTATAATATACGTAAGTCAACTGACTTCAAAATATCAACCACACTCCTTATGCAAGTCAAGCAGACTGTGGGGTCCTGCCTCACCAGAATGAGCAATAGCTGGAAAAGTACAGAAATAGTGTATTTGTGTGCCCTGTATCTCTTAATTTACTAAGTAAGCATTCAAGTGAATGTATCATTCATGTCTATTCATCAATTTCTTTAGACAAAAGAGTGTTAATTTAGTTGTGTACTCATTATCATTTGTATGTGTGTTTGAGGGCCCATATAACACTGTAACTTGGCTCTCCACATTTAGTCTTACTTTATTTCTTGTCTTGATCACTCACTGTACCATTCTTCCTCATCTTAACTATCCTTATCCTGTACAAGGAGTGGGATTGGTTGAGGATAAGAACTTGGTGCAAGCAGTATAGATAGGCTGAAGAAACCTTAAAAGACTTGGTGTTGGCAGGCTACTTTACCCAGCCATACAATTATCTGTGAGAGCTACCTGTGACTCCCACACGAGCTTCCACACAGACCTGCACCAATGTCAGCTATGAAAGGAGTATTATATCACAATATTCCTTGTGTGGAGAGCAACTCTTGTGTTGAAAGATAAACTGGAATAAAATATGGAATTTTTAATTTTAATTTTTTTTTCACCATAAAATTGTGGTTTTACATTTTTTGGGATAACTTTACTTTGCCTATTTTTTTCTCTTTGAAACTCAAAATATTACCCATCTGAAGCTCTTCAAAATGAGCTACAAGTATTGGCAGAAAACCACACCCACTAAAATGCTAAGGCATCAACGTCAGATAACCCTTACCCACCCCTGTGAATCTAAACCTCATCTACTTCAATATCAAGACTTCAAACACACATTCTTTAATATCTTTCTCACAAAGTGTACTACCAGATTTTTCTAAATTTTTTTTTGGCTTTATATCAATTTTTTTTATGAAAATTTGTAAAAAAAATGTGAATAACTCAATCAAAAAAAAATTTAAAAAAAAGTTGGTGGTTCGTTTTCAAGAGTAGAAAAAGAACTTTCAGATTAGCTATATAAAAACATTTCTGTAAAAAAATAGTGGGAGCAAGTAATGACTTTTGGAAGATTGACTTTTTCACTTTTGAGATAATTGCAGAAAACCACAACACAAGTTATTCCAGCTGATAATGTCTGGAACAGAAGAAAATGAAGCATATGTTACGTTGTAAACACAGGTCCCTACGCGGTGCATAAATATACCTTCAATAGCTCTCTCCTTTGTGAAACTGTGTGGTGAAACCATTGGCTACTGTAGATACACAAGAAACTAACCCCTGCCTTTCACTGTTGTTCTCTGAAACTGTCAGGAATGCCCAGGTTAGTGATGAAGCAGCTCTAAAATACCACTAAACTGCCCAATAAAGCAAATCACACTTTGGCTTGCCTATTCTGACGGTGAAGTAGTAGTGTTTGGAAGTTCAAGAGAGGATTCATTACCTCTACAACGCAATGCAATAGTAGAGCGCCCTTTAAAAACCCTAATGAGCCACCAATAATTTTAGCTTACTAACCGAAGATGGGGTCCTCCAGTCCAAGTGTTGGTCTCCACTGTAGCCTTCCTTCGAAACAGGGTTCTGTGAACGCTTCGGGAATGCTTTCTAGCTCCGTTGAGCTGGAAATTTAGGAGAAACGGTACAACACTCCCGCGAAGTCCATTCAAAAAAGTTTAGTACTGCTTTGCGTGCGCAGTCTCGAGGTTCATTCAAAAAAGTTTAGTACTGCTGCGCGTGCGTAGTCACTCACACGTGGTTAAATAGCTCTTCCTGTGTTTTTTTATTTTAAAAACTATAATGAGCCATGGTTGTAATTAAACGAGAAATGGCTAAGATGCGCTGCACAAAAACCATAAAGATTGGATTCTTTCTTGGAGGTGCGAGTACTGTAAGTAAGGATGACAAAAAAAAATTATAAAAAGAAATGTCCAATTAACCTGAAACTTGGGACACATTTTCAGAATGCTTCAACCTACAGAATAAAAATATAGAATTAAAAGTAAAAAAAATGAAAAAAAATTATTTTTTTTTAATGGCGAAGCCCCCCCCCCCTAAGTAGCTATTAAATAATGTCCTAAACTATTTCACCAGAAAGCTTTCAGTGGCTTTACTAATGCAAAATAGTAGTCCCCTGGGTTGAGTCTAAAAAATTTCCTTGGGGGAGTGGGGGGGGGGGGGGGGGGGGGGGGGGGGGGTGGGAGGGGGAGTGCGAATGTTTAATGTCAGTTATGTATATCATAGGCAAATTATATAATAAATATACGTATTATATGCATATATACATACATATACATATGTATATTTATATTATAACTTATATAGCAGTTACCTATATAAAAGCAGATTTAACCAAAATGGATATAAATAATAATATTTGATTTTTTCATAGGGCCCGATTTTTTTAACCAAGCTTTTTATCACTATGTATCCATCAATGAATAATACATTATGAAGGTATTGGCTGTTTGAAATTTGATTTAATGATTATGTGTTTTACTTAATCAGTCCCTTTTATCTCATAGCTACTACTCTAAATAAACCACAACTAAAACTAGGAGATGTCATTCATGCCCACCCCACTAAATACGCAATTTCTTGTATAAAATGAAAGTTCATGGGTTAAAATGTCACATGAATTAATCCTATAGAAAAGTTATATTATTAAACTTTTATGCTTTTTCTTACTAGAAGGAGGAAGTTATGCGGTGTTTTATATGAGCCATCACTACTACTACAATGTATGTATATTAACAAAAACCATTGCATTTGATTACTACATATGACTATATTAGTAAGATGTAGGAAATATAAAAGGAGTATTAGCTATATGCCGTCTTCAGTGTTTTTGTTTTTTCTTGTATTTGGTAGGGTATGCAAAGTTTTGTACAACTCTTTAAACACAAATACATTGTGTCAAATGTTCTTGGAATAATAATGATACTGTGCCATATAATTGTTTGTGTTAAACTTGCAACAGTATTAATGCAGCTATTTATACCTGCAGTTCTATATAATAATTATAAAGACGGAGGTTTTTTCACGCCCAACATCTGTATGATTTTGTTAAAAAAGGAATTGGCAGGTTTTAAAATACCTGATGCAGTTTCTGATTTAGGAATATTGATACTGTCCATGAATTGAGTACCATTGATTTTGAGCATGAACGTCCCTGTCTGGTTGTGTTGGTGTTTGAATCTTAACAGTGTGTTTAATCCATCATTCTTGATGTCAAATATTGTATTCGATCCGATTCGTCGTCCGTTAACATACCATTGCAGAAGTTTTTCAGGTACTGTAGCGTATTTAGTTTAAATAGTGGTGTGGATGTTGTTTCCTACATGTTATTTAATCAGATATGTAATATTGACTTCATATTTGTCTGCAATAACAAAATGCAATTCTTTGCATAATTTGTATTTTTGCTACATGAGTTAGACCATTCTTAGTAGCATGTTTTATCAAGTAATTAAAATATTTATCTACCAGTACATTGTGTATATGTTATTTAATGAAAGCTATGTATGCTCACAATAAAAGTGGATTTAAAAGAATAAATTTTAACTCACTATACCCTGAAATTTACATTTTCTTTTTAAGAAACTTTTAGTTGCTATTTTATTTCATGTGTTTTGTATATTACGCACGTTTATCAAACTATTACACAGTAATAAATAGCTACTCACCACTGGTCACCAGAACTCTGCTTGGTGTTGATGTGGAAATATTATTCACACAGCTGTAAAATCCTCTGTGATACGAGTCAAAGTGGTTGATGGTGAGATTGGTGGAAACAACGGTATAGGGAGAAAGTCCTACAGCTAGATTATTATTCAGGTCAAGTGTGGAATTGATATAAGTCAACAATTCGACTGTACTGGTAGAACACTTAAGAGGTACTGTAGCATCATAAGACACTTTGATCAAGTTGTCTAGGATGATCTTATGAATTCCATTGACATCTACTTCAAGTACTCCTATTACATGACAATGTAAATAATAATATTGATCTGTGTCAATAAGGCAGCAATTAATGTTGAATTAATCAGAATAATATGAAATAAATACACATATTAATAATTATATAAATCTATATAATAATAGCTATTTTGTCAGTGAAGACTACGAGGGCTACCAAGGTGTGTGTATTCACTACAAGTCACAGAGCTGAAATAGTTTGGTAAGGTACATCCATTAAGTGTCAGGTAAAGTGCCGTAACATTCAGTAGAAAGTGCCGTCACATTCAGTAGAAAGTGATGAATTGGAACTAAGAAGCGGGATTAGTAGACGTGGGAAGGCTGCGTTGGTTTCAAAGAGGAAGGCGAAAGTACGAGAGGCAAAAGGCGATTAAAAGCTGTTGAATCGGCAAGGTAAGAGAGAGTAGGCTTAAAAGAAAACGGAAGATGAGGCAAAAAGGTGAGCGTTTAGCTAATTGTAACTCAAAACCGGGTGGAATCGACAGTAAAGGCGGCGTCGATTTCAAAAAGGAAGGCGAAAGTACGAAAAAGAAGGCAAAAGTTTCGCAGCTTAAGTTCACAATCATGTGATAGTAGGACAGAGATTCAGAAGCAGGAGAGATAGGAAAGAGCTGAAGAAAAGAAAGGTGGGGGATAAGAAAGTCTAAGATTGTTCAGAAGAAAGAGAACCGGAGAGGGAAACTAGAATAACCTTAATCAATGGTAGACAATGATAACTGAGCCAGATAACTTCTGCTACTGTATTCCTTACTTTGCAATACGTCAAGCGCCACTGTGTGGTGGGGTACTTGCTTGTTGCTATAATAAATGAGTAACTTCTACTTAAAAATCATAACAATTAGGGCAGTGCTACAGCAAGAATGTTTAAAGTAGCAATCATTTTGTCATAAAACAATACCACTTCAAATTTTTTTTTATACATTAACCCTCCAATTTCAAGGACTCAACTAACATTTACGAAAGATCATAGTAACAGGTAACATAATACTTCTTTTGAAGTTGTACTAATTTCTTAAAGCTCAACACATGTGTTATAAAAATCTTAATTTTAACTTACCTTGAACAAAATATACGATATTAATCAAAATAAATATAAAGGCAGTCATGGTAAGAAAATTAACCATTTAACAAAGTCACTTCGTTACTTTATACAAATGAATAGGGGGAGCGTAGTCTGGCATAACTGAACACTTTACGTGCCCCATGGAGGTTAGGTAGCTAAAGGGAAGTGATCCGAGACGGACAACATTGAGCGGTTTGTCCGGTTCCCACATTCGAATTGGGAAGACCACAAACAATAAGTGAAACACTGATATGCCACTACTGTGTAAATTAATTTTTACTATATTCATACATTTATTCTTGACCATGGTAAATAAACAAAGTGGTAAAGAGGGTACACCTAAGTTAATACATCAAGCGCCACCTTGTGATGGGGTATTTGCTCGTATTCTTAACAATTACTTCAATAAATGAATATAATAGTCAATTTGTTTTTAACTTCATGGAGCTAATGTCTTGTCTCAAATCACTCCATAGTACGATAAGTTAAAAAATTGATTATATTACGTTTATTTAACGTAGTAATAATTCCTATTCTTACGTCTGAGAACTGCGACTGGTATGCTTGATACAATCGGAACTACAATGGAAAATTTTCCATGGAACTTAAGTTTGTACAACTAAATTACACAGATAATGCATTTCATCAGCTGTTGCCGGTAACAGCTGGTGATATATTAAAACCCAGAGAATTCCATAAACTGGGATAAATCGGGAAAATTCCATAGTAATCCAGGAGGGTACTGGGACTTGTGGAGAGAATCAGGGGCATCTCGGCTAAACCGGGTGTGATCATTGCTTTTGAAAACATATCTGTAATTTCATTGAGGCAAAAAAAAGAAAGATTGCCACTCCCATCATCAGATTTTATTTTTCAATGCGTCATACATCTAACATCAACCTCATGGTGTCAATACACAGTAGTCTCAGCCACAGGTTATTTCCAGCCCCACCCACTTCCTCCATTCTATGAGGTGTCCAATGTTGGCACAATCCAAATTGATGAGTCATGAGTGATTATTTCTATTAATAAATAGAATGGCATCATGTGACTAGCTATATAATGTATTATTCACTCAAGGATTTTATCGTGCCCTAAGTAATTATCAGGTTCCAAAATTACAAAGGAGTTTTATAGGTGTTCTAACATTCACTGCTTCAATATCTGAATCACAGAGCAAAAACTTGAATTTCCTGTAGTCACATATTTAGGAAATTTCATGTGTCTCCACTTTTCTGGTACATGATAGAGCTAAATGTCCTATGGTGCAGGACATTTAGCCCTATCCTCTATGGGAAAGGTGGTGAAAGTATGAAATGTCCTAAATACGTGAATGCAGGAATGTTGAATGTCAGTTAACTCCATTCTCATGTCTGGAATAAGTTATGCTGCTGACTAGTATCTAGCTATGTAGCTTCTTTATTGTTGATGGACCTTAAATAAAAGTTTATTACAACTTGTACTTAACTGAAATATGAAAACCACTTCAAGAAGTTGCGTTCACATTCATTTCTTAAGTTACTACTATCCTATCAATGCTACTCATAAGTGAATACTAATAATACCGGTTCTAGACAATGAACTATTCCAGTGGTTGCTTTTTGTTTTCCACTTGCCAGCTCAAACACAAGTAGCCTTCTGTGTTCTGAGCACATCAATACCGGACACAATCGTACGTCTCTATCAGGCAATTAAGCTTGACCGCTCGCTTTTCAGGTTGTTAGGGCCTTGGTGTTGGCGAAACCAAGGTGGGGCTCAGGGAGGGAAGCTGTGTTTCCATGACCACGAGGCTGGAATACTTAGTTTGCATGTTCGTTTGAGATGTGGCTGTAAGCACTAATTCAATTACCAAGCACTAGTAAAACTACAGGTTTGGGAATTGGCACTGAATTGCTATAAAGAAGTTAAGGACATTGTTAACTCCCCAGACTAGCTGAATGAAAATATGGTATAAAGACAGTCAGACGTATTTTAATGACTTGGTTATATAAGTCAACGGTTAAGGCTTATGTGTGACAATATTAATTAAAAATAATTTGTGTGTGTGCATGTGTGTGTGTGTTTGAGGGGGGGGGGTAGAAATGAATCGTTAGTGATATGTATGGGTGGAGCTAAAAAGATGAAGCTAAAAGGGTGGGGCTGGGTGGAGCTTAGGTTTGAGCGAGAGTGCTTGCATTCAGGCTGATAGAGTCGGTGATCTATTATTCATACAGCATTTTACATAGTTGGAAAAATAATACGGTTAGTGTCCACCACTAGTGCTGGTTTTGTTTGCCATTACTGTTCTATTTAATTGTTTCATTGTTGTTATTGTTGTTGTTGTATTAGTTAGCCTCTGTTGCCTAAACCGAATGGTAAGAAGTACATGTGGAAGTTCAGTTCAGAATTGTGTTTATACTCCTTGGACTTGGGCCAGCACTATTTAGAGTGTTACACTGTAATAGCTGAGTTACAAGAGTGATTCTCCAGTGAATTAGTGGTTGCAGATATGTAGAACTGCACAAATTACACACACACACACACACTCACACACACACACACACACTCACACACACACCCTCACATACACACAGTCACACACACACACAAACCGAAACATCCCCAGTGACTGTCAACTAGACTCACATACACAGCATACTCACTCTGTTTTCAACGTGCTTTTGACCATATAAAGCAGTCACTCTATCTCTAGTATCTCTTCTATTTAATATTGCAATTAGCAATTAATTGCACTTAATTACCACTTGAAGGAATAATTAATAATAATGAGAAACTGAAAATCGATCTGGTTTATTTTATCAAGCAAACATTTAATTCTCTAAGATGCCCAATTTCATCCAAACTATTTTTTTTTTATAATTATATTTTAATATAATAACATTTACCTGTCAAATTATACAATTACAAATTACATGATACATACAAAAGGATTCAATTATTGAGTTTGTGCTACAAAAATAAAATTGCTCAAGATGAAATTAAATAATGCTGTAATCTGAATATAACAAGAGTTGCTGGTGAATTGGGAAAACAGTATTTATTTTTTGTTGTTTTTCTCTTTCATTATTGAAATTGTAGGTTATTAGTGATAAATGCCAAATGCTATTAAAGGCAATTGTATGCTATTATCTGACCACATCAGTGCAGCCACATTCTACGACCTCCATGCCGTCAATGGTGTGAAACACTGGCACCTTGTTGTCGTCGCCTACACCGAGAATGTGTATTGGCTTGTATCGGAGAGGTGCGCAGCACTGGGTGAGCCCCTTGTTCGTTAGCGGCTCATTTTGACGTAGGAGTACGTTGATGAGGACAGAATGGTGCTTGGCATTTTTGTGAACGGGATGCACATGACACCGGCCGCCACATATGCCGGCATTGAACCTGTACGGGAGAATGACGGTGAAGGTGGAAAAACCACCAATTAGAAACGGTGGTATCATGCTGGAGTTGATGTAGAGCTCATGCCTACCGCATGTTGTTGGTGCATTTCGTCTCCGTCTCGTTAAAGGTGAGCCCTCTGCCTTAGCCTTTTCAAGCTGCTTCTTTATCTGTTCTTCTGCTTCAGTGAAGTTGAGGGATTCTGATCTCTCAAAGGAATAGACCACAAGCATAGGGATCTTGGCTTCATCCTGGTTGCCTATGTGGAAATGAATTTCCTTCCCACAGCTCAGTGCTTCATTGGGGCTTTGGTAGACTTTCACACCAAATGTTATACTGCTTTCTGCAAGAGAAAAAAAAAGTGTTGTTAAAAAAAAATTAAATTATAATAAATTCATTACTCTATCCGTCCTATGACTATATACAAGAAATGTAATTAGAAGGTTATGAGCTTACCTTTACCAATGGCCGGTCTGAAGATATCAGCTACATCAAATTCCACGTAGCGTCCTGTATCTGTAGAACCCTCGCTCCTTTCGGAAAGCACTTCTTGGACAATGTGTTCTCTGCCTTGGATTGGATTTTCAGCATTAATGTGTACAATGTAGGTGGGCTGTGTCACTATGTAGGGCTCCAGATATAGCCTTAGCTTAGTCTGCAAGACAAACTCGTTTTTATTCATCCCAGTCATGCTGAATTTGAATTTACAGGGATTGTTCCCAGCTGCAAAAAAAAAAAAAAAAAAATACATATTAAAAAAAATAATTATTATATTATATTAGAAAATCTTGAAACTGGCTAAAAATCATACCTAGAATTTCGTAGTTGAGGGATTTGATTGTATTGGCTTGTGTCACAGGTGTATCTGTGCTGGCGCTGGATAATTTCTTATATAATTCCAGCATGTAGGTTTTGCCAGTGATAATAGTGAGACGCTGAAAACGTTCGATTGCAAGAGCTTCTTCATCGACACTTCTTCTGGAACGAGCTCCGCCGCCAACCTGCCGGTGACACTTTCCCCGGTTCACTTCCCTTCTTTCCCTAACACCATCAGCTGCTTCAGGGTATGAAGCGTGGGGCCTGGGTTTTGCGTTTGCGAATGCAACAAGCTCAAGAATGATAACCACTTGGAGGCAGAGGTACTTCATTGCTAACTGAGTTTCTTAAGGAGACTCTCACAACTGCTGAAATTCTGATCTTAGATCTTGTATTGAAAGGCAAGAAACTTCCCTTTTTATAGGTTACGACGAGGACCACCTTACCATTTACGGCAGTCCCCCCGCCTTAACCGTACGTATACGGCTTCCGAGGCGACGTGGCATTCAGACGAATCTGCTATAATCATTTTTTTAGAAATGAAACTTTGACTCAGTTGAAGGTGCAATTATGACTATAGCTATGATGTGGTATGTATGCCTAGACCAATTCCCCGTCACATTTGAGTCCCTCTGGGCATATCATACAACTTTCTATAGCATCACATGTTAGAGAACACAATCTCTAATAAGTAGTTGGTTTGTAAACATTAATCTGAACTAGTGTTTGTATGTGTGAATGTTTTTAAGTCTTCTGTTGTAATTTGATCACCTCATTTCGTCAGCCACAATATCGTGGCAACCACCCATTCATCACAGCTGTTACGTTCATAGCTAACCACGGACATTTAGTCGCAACCCCCAAAATAATTTCCTGGCTCAAATTTCCTTAACAACCACAGTAAGTAGCAACCAATAAACTATGGAATGCTATCACATTTGAATGAGTTACGTAAGGCAGCAACTCACGTGAATGAGGGGAATCACCAAAGTGAAGTTCACTTGAGCGGTTAAAAAAAAAAGCTAAGAATTCTGAAGTGCCGCGGCGGTGCTAACATGTATTATGCTTACTTCATAGAGTTGGCGAAGACTAGAAGGAAGAGAACTGGGCACCATGAAAAGTCAAGTGATGCAGTACTACATAAAAATCTATTGTCATACCATAGATCGTTTTTTGTTTTTGTTTTTCGTTTGTTTCTATGTGTGGGACACAAAATCTGTTTCAATTACTTTGTGCAATAATACTTAGTAGATGCAAATTTGATGGGTTTCTGTTGATCATACCTGCAAAACTGGATTGTCCAAAGACTTTATGACTCAATCAAATTTGGGTATGGTGGCTTCTTATCAGCATTCCAGGGCAAACCAGGCCATATGCTTTGGCAGGAAGTTAGGCCTATATAAAGTGCACTGCAGTACCAAATTTGGATATTTAATCTTGCATCATCATTAAGGGTGCAGTACCACCGGAACCTGCGGTAATTAAGCGATTCAGTAGAATACCACAAAACGCGCCCGTAACTCGATCCAATTTACTCTCCGCGAACTGACTATTGTACGCGACTCGCGCACAATTTGAACACGTACCAATTAACTGTACCAGACAATTTACCTCAAAGAGCTTTCACCTCAAAGGACTACCAGTACTGTAGGGCAGAAGCAGCAGTGCAGATAATTAATATTTGTTCACTTTCTAAAAAATATTACTAAACAATATTATAAATCATAAGTCCATAGTAGCAGGGCCATAATCAAATACAATATGAAATGAACAAAATCAAAGGTTCTGAAGTATGCAATACTATCAAGGGGATCCAAGGAGCTGTGCCTTCTCATTGACCTCTCTACTGGAGTGCCATGTCCTCTCTTCTAAATAACCAGGATGTATGTAGTATTCTTCCCTTCAGGAGGCATGACTTCTTAGGAGAGCCGAAGGTCTACTATTCTCTCCTCTGGAGAACAAGGAAGCCATGTCTTCTGCTCTGCACTTTTGTTGTGAACCTGCCAGTTGTACCCTAGAACCAAGGAGTTGTGCCTTCTCATAATCGGAGCTGATCTATTGCTATGAAGAGCATGCCAGCACCTTTCCTCCTGTTGAGGTAGATCAGACAAAGTACTGTGATCTAAAATTTGATTCTGGTCTTATTTTAAATAAATCAATAAAATAATAATTGATAATAAACAGCCTAATTGATAAATATATATTATTGTAGAAAGAAAATAACATTAGTCAATAAAAGTAATAATTCACATTTTCTTTTAACAAATAGCACCAAAAATTCCTGAGAAGTTGAAGTTAACACACTGAAACTGCTTCTAACTTCTACCCGCTACACCAACCTTCTATCAAGCTCTCCAAAGACACCAAAGCAGATGCTTCCTTCAAGTCGCAGCTGCGAGCCGTGATATATCTATTCTAAACGAGTGACTCCAGGCCCCATTAATACGCCGCCGCTTCTTCATTGTCTAGGACCCTCCAGTACATTCCAGAAGTCTTGTACTCTTCCCCACAGGGCTCACTCGCACAGTAACTCTTCTTTTGTTTTTGCTTACCGGTTCTAATTAGAGCCGCCACCACCCGGAATTTTGCCCACAATAAATTGCGCGCTCAGAGTTGGGGGGCGGAGTTGAAGAATCAAATGAATACGAATCAATAAGTTAGCTTCGTACCTAAAAATCGATATTCAGAAGTACTGGATGACCAGAATGAACTCATATTTTGTACACGGGGTACACTCCACATCTAAAAAAACATAACAACGAGTTTTTTCTTTTAAATAGGATACAAAAAAAAATATATAAAAATATTAAAAAAAATGGAAAACAAATACTAATATCAAAAATACGGCGTTGTTAAGTTGTGGGGAAGCCCCTAGGCTACCGCTGGAAAAAAAAATCGACTTCGTAACTGCAACGGTCGCCTCTGAATATCGCTGAATAGCCTTAAGGTTTGTACCGTTGTTTCTCAGTTCCTGGTCGGTCTTTTTTCTTGAAACTTGGTTTATAAGAGCTGTCTGTTGGTGTCTGTTTCAACTGCAACAACAAAGTAAGCGTACATTGAACAGACAACGAGAAATAAATACATAGCATAACTCCTCCATCTGCGGTTTAGCGCTGCGGTTTCAAGTGGTACTGCACCCTTAAGATATAAAAATAATACGAAATGATCATTTGGAAACCACATGAACGCGCCAATCGCGCGGCAAAAAATTAAATTTCGATTACCGTGAAGTTCTGGCTACGCGCGCGGTCCGACTGCTAAGTTGTCTGCCACTGAACTAGTTGATTTGTTCACTGGAGATCTATGGAAGTGCTTCAGAAGAATTGGTTTGGGTGAGTTAACTATGGGAGTATTTCTTGGCTATTAAAATATATTCCAAGACGCTACTATTTTTTTAGAGCGAAAAAACAACAGATACATTGCGACCGCGAGGAACAAGCAATCATTGCATACACACAGAATATGTCAAATTAAAGATCAGAATCACTGTCACTGCTACTGGTGGTGTCTTCTGAAGAATCAGACTGTAGTTTTCTCTTCTTTGGAGCAGGTCTGAGGCAGGTTAGTGATGGGTCTGACTCCAGAATATGTTCTTTCATGATGTATTTCAACCTGTCTACTGAATCTGGTATTCCTTGGTGGATCCTTTCTAGTTTCATTATATGGGCATGGATCGACTCTGCGCCTTGCTCTCCCATCAGCCCAGAACCAAGTCGCCACCGTTTAACCCAGGGGATGACATGATCCTCAAGAATGTGCATTTTGGGGAGCACTGTAGCGTGAGGAAAATTCTTTCTGTAAAACTTCATGAACTTGAAGATGTTTGTCTCTGATAGGACATAAAGGATATAGAGTAAGTGTATCAAACCAAAACATAACTATTTGATATAATTACCGAGCTTATCTATGTCATTATCCGACATGTAGCGAGAGGAGTTATACCCTCGATGACACTTGCCAAAAAGAGTGAATGCAGCGGCAAACTTTGTTGCGACCTGGTTGGCTCCTTCTTGTATTGGTGGATAGGACGAAGCAACTTGTCGCAAACTACTGGTCACGAAGGTAATGCTCTTAGACTAGAGTCATCAATCAAAATGAGTCAAGGTGGGTATCAAATTAGTACATGTCTACCTTGAGTAATTTATGAACGTGATTGCCAATGAAGGTACCTCCTTGATAGGCCTGTCGCTTCACCCTCAGTGCCTGGAGGCTCTTGTCTAGTGAGCTGTAGATTGTGCCGTTGGAGAAGTCGAACTTCTTCTTCAAGGTGTGTTCAAAATCAGAGATTTCTGTAGCCTGTTTTATGAGAGCATTACCAGATGTGTGTATAATAATATTAGGTACCTTGTCACTGATGAACTGTTGAGTATTGCCCAAATCCTCCTTCAAACTGCCACAAATGTCACCGGCACCATCCATAGTGAGAGTGTAAAAGGTAATCATTTCCTTTATTACTTCGGCGTACTTGAGTTGAGTTTCCAACTCAACTCGCATGCCACTCAACTTATTGAAGGCTGAGGAATTGTCGCCGTTGTCAACAGTGACCTTGGCCAAGTTGAAGTCAAGCTCAGAGCAGGCCTCTTCCAACAAGGTCCAAAGACGATTAAAAATGCCAAGAGAGACATGAAGGCCAGGTATGCAGACCTGTTTTAGTTATCAATATTTTAAGAATGATTTGTTTAGTTAATTCTTACATTGTCTAGAGGAATGTCAAAGATTGCCTCTCCAATGACGTTATTGTAATTCTTTGCTTGTTTCAGATTCCCATGGCCTTGTGAGGTGAATCTACTATGGTCAGCCTGAAGTGACTCCAACGATCGTGCAGGGAATGATCCTCTCTGAGCAAGTGGTTCAGCCAACTTAGAGCTCGGTATCAGACACCACAAGCAATTGTGTCGACCTAAAGGTGAGCCGTTTGCAGAAAGGAGTATATATATATATAATTATTTATACATAATTTATTTATTGAAATTTGGTCATTTATTTTTAAAGCACATACCACTAGCACCACTGAGACCGTACATCCTGCAGAGGTACTCGTAGTCACCAGACAAAAACATTCTGACAGTACAATTCCTAAAAACAGGTACGTTTTCTGTAATTATACAACTAATTGATGGGTTGGTTGGATTTTTGTACTTGATTTGCATCCCCTGGGCTTCTATGACATGTTCCCTGTACATGTCCAGGGCCGTGTGGAGATTTGTGACAGTATCTCCAGCCTTAAAAACCGAGAGTAGAGCCGTCCCTTTCATGGAATTCGGGTGGGAAGTGTTGACCAGCTGAAGGTTCAGCTTAAAACTTCCACGTCCCTTGTCACCACCTAGCTTGACCCAAATCTCATTAGAAGGTATGGCACCATCGTGCCATGTCAAACCAGCACTAGATCTTAATGAAAAATACATTTTTGTGACAATTATAGTTTCAACATGGAAATCTAATCACATTTGAGGTTAACGTTATGGAAATGGACCTTATTAGCAAATTAGTAAGTAATATTTCTTTCTATAAGTACCAAGTATAGTACCTATCGTGTTTGTCCACTATTTCCGCTATAGCAGCAATGAGGTTGGGACAATACACGAAGGGAACTTCCCGTACTACTTCGTCCTTGTTCTGCTCACAGAAGCTAAAGGCACCTCGTTCTGCTATCAAGTTCTCCCCTACAATTTCCTTCGCTATCTTCCTCTGCTGGCGCTCACTGGCTATGGAGACGTTGAAAGATTTAAACCATCTACGAATATAGATCTGGTAAGTGAAGTGTGTACTTATCACTTGCATTACCTTCTCAGTACCCGTAATTTACTCCAGGGCATAGCCAGGTCTGCTTTCATGGCCAGAGCGTCCTTAACTGGCACTGTGATTGGCAACTGTGCTTGCTGAAGAAGACTCTGTCTCTCCACTCTGGATAATGCCTGGATTTCAGCGCCAATCTGTGAAGTGCTGTCACCACCGCTGGCTATTTCCCGTACTGTGCTCAGCGTTTTTGTTCGTCTATGAACAGTCTTGGTGCAGGCATCCCTGGTTTCAACTCTGCCAGCTGGGACTTGCACCAAGGTAATAGGCTTCAGTTCAAATATACAATATTCACAGCTAATTATAACTTAGACGCAGTAAACATACCTGGTGTTCAGGTCTTCGCCTGAACAACAGAACATTACTAACTGTATGTATATCACATCGTATGCTTACCTCAGTTCTCGAACTTACCTTCATCTCATTATTCGTTCTATGTCATTGTCACTTACGTTTTATTCTTTTCTTTAATACTTGCGCTTCGCAGGTTTAATTTCAGTTACTCGCATAAATAAAAGAGTGAAGTTTTGAGTGAGTGTGAGCGGAGGGCGAGTAGCTCCGGTCCTTCGACTAGCCTAGCTAAACTAGAATTACTACTTAGTCTGTGGATTTACAACCCACGGTCATGGTCCTTCGAGCCGGATACGCTTGTCTGTGAAGGTGAGAAGGAACCAGCGGCTCAGACACTTAGCTTTCGAATTGTAGACTATAGACTGGCGAGCGTTCGTTCTTGTCAGAATTGACCTCAGTTAGCTAACTGAACAGCGGCAGCCGAGTTCGTGAAGTCAGACCAGGGCTTCCGCCGACTGCTTGCGTAGTTCTATTCGGAGAGCACTACACGTGGCTGGCCATCGGACGCTATCTTCATCCTCTTCAGTCAGGAGCCACTCCCCTAAAGGTTGCCCACAGACCCTGTGGCCCCTTACCTACCGGTTGAAGGTGTTCGGTGCTGTATCGACCCCTTTCCAGACCACTTCCCTCCAATAAAGGTTGCCTGCAGACCTTGTGGCCTTTTACCAACTGCGAAGGTTGCTAGGAACTCAGCCGACCCTTTACCTGTTTTTTGGACTTCCCTGCCTGGACTCACAGACCCTTAACCAGATACCTTCAGTCGTGTCGTCGAACTATAGTCATGGCAGATCCTGCACAGTTCAAGAATAAAAGGTCGACAATCAGAGGACGTCTAACCAGGATTCTGAAAGTAGTTGACAAACTACTGGAAGAGGAACTTCAGGACTTGGACTCCCACGATTTGAGAATCCAGCTCACTACCACAGAGGAACTGGCAAAGGAACATCGTCAAGCTTCAGCTGCATACTGCGAGGCCCTCACAACGGCAGGTACTTCTGATGCAGACCTGGAAAAGGAAATAGAGGCTAACGCGGACAAGGAGGCACTCTATGAGTCCTACATCAACACAATAAGTAGGACTCTCCGGCAGCAGGCTGTGCTCACAAGCTATGAGCGCATCATGACTTTGCTGGAAACCTGGTTGGCTAACTCAGCTATCACCACTACAGACTATCTGACAGAGGGTAGGACCATCTCAAAGGAACTAGACCAAGTAGTGTCCCAGATGCGTTCCCTTCGGAAAATCCCAGTGTTTCAGTCACTACTCGACAAAGCGGTTGGTGGACTAGAAGAAGTCAGGACACACCTATTGAAGTCCCCTGCCCCAGCTGTTCCTAGGATAGAGGCTGCAGCTGTACCGGTCACGACTGCCAGGTCCCATGCTACTATCCTTCAGTTGAAGCCTCCGACCTTCTCTGGAGAGATACGAGACTTTCATGGATTTGATCAGAGATTCATGGACATGATCAACAGTAGACCGGATATCACTTCAGATGCTGACAAAGTCAGTCTGCTACGGGAAGCTATGCTGGACCCAGCTCTCAAGACTCAAGTAGAACAGTACGGTCGTGGCCCAGATGGGTTCCGAGCCGCTAGAGAAGCCTTGCGCATCAGATATGGACGAGCATCTGTTGTGTTTCCGGTTTACGTTAAGGAAATGATACAGAAAGAGACTTACTCCTACAATCAAGAGTCCATGCTCAGGATTCTGGATCGGACCAAGCATCTAGCAGCTGCAATGAAGGACATCAAGGGAGACACACTCTCTCAGGTCATGGTTCAACTGGCAGTCTTCAACTTCAATGATGAGCTCTCTAAGGAGTGGACCAAGTATATGGCCGGCAAGGAAGACATTCCTGACCTCGATCAGTTAGTGAAATTCGTCGAACCTCTCAGCCATACCCTTCCATTCCAAGCACCTCAGTCTGCAGGGAGCAAGTTGTCTCAGGTTCAGAAGAAGGAATCCCAGAAGAAGACCAGCAACGGGGATAGCCGTACCAGTCAGCGTCTCACTGACTGTCCTCTGTGCAAGAACACGTACCACCACCTTCAGAGGTGCTCCGTGTTCACAGGGTACTCTGTTGGTCAGAGACAGAGCTACATCAACCGGACCAAGGGCTGCAGCAATTGCCTACATCACAGTCATGTTGTGGGACAGTGTAACTCTGCGCATACCTGTCGTCAGTGCAAGGGGCGTCATCATACACTCCTTCACAGGGATGAGAACACAGTTGCAGCTACTTCGGACTTGATGACCGTTCCAGCTACCATGGACAACACAACAGAACCTCAGACTCTTCCTGAGAGCGCAGTGAAGGACCTGCCACTCAGGAGAGGATTTATTCTGACAGCACTCATGTCACTGAGACATGGCGACAGGAGGGTCGTTGTCAGTGCCGGTCTGGATTCCTGTTCTGGATCCAGCCTGGTGTCAGAAAGGATTGCTTCGTTGCTCAAGGTCAAGAGGCACTCTACCCACATGAGTCTGTCCGGGGTGGTTTCTGACACTACTATCAAGCAGTACTGTTCCATTGAGATCTCTACCATCCTGCTTTCGGATCTGGACCTGCAGCTCAGTATGGCCATCTCCAGCAGGATCCCTGACTCTACACCTCCAGTGGACGTCAAGGCGGTACGGAATAATGACATCATCAAGGGAGAACCTCTAGCGGATGGACATCTCGGAGGACAGCTGGACGTGCTGATCTCTACTTGTGATATGGGATTGCTCCTCTTACCTGAACCGATCCGGGTCTGCCCTCACACTGGATTGACTGCAGTACCTACCGTCTTGGGATGGGCTCTCATGGGACGAGTGGAGGATGTTGCCAAGGTGGATGCTCTCAGGGTGGAATTGGTACCCAATGAGACTCACTTGGCCTGTAACAAGTTGTGGGAACTGGAGAAGGTACCTCAGGCTGACCGCAGGACGCCAGCTGAGAAATCAGCCATCCAGCAACTGCAGCAAGGCCTCAACCGGAACCAGGACGAGACCTATTCAGTACGGCTCCCCAGGGTTGAGGACTCTCCTGCTCTCGGGGACAGCAGGAGAATGGCTCTGAGCAGGTTCTATAGTTCAGAGAAGACTCTCAAGAAGCACAATCAGTTCCAACCGTTCCAGGACGAGATGAGCACATATCTCCAGTTGGGACATGCAGAACAAGTACCGAAACAAGAGCTGGACCGTGCCCATTACTACATGCCTGTACATGGTGTTTCAAAACCCACCTCAACTACTACTAAGATGAGGCCAGTTTTTGACGCTTCAGCTAGCACTACTACTGGAGCATCCTTCAATGATGCCTTGCTACCGGGTCCATCCTTGTACCCGCATGTGTCAGACCTGCTACTTCAGTTCCGGTTCCATCCAGTTGCGGTGTCAGCCGACATTGGCAAAATGTTTCGACAAATACATCTTGCCAAGGAAGAACAAGACTATCACCGGTTCCTGGTGCGGGACGGAAGTGGGCACATCGTGGACTGCCGGATGCGACGCTTGACATTCGGTGTCAAGTCATCACCCTTCGTGGCTACCTCTGTCCTTCAACACCATGCTAGACAGCATCAACATGTGTATCCAGAAGCTGCACGGTGTCTACTCCACAATTTCTACGTGGATGACTTGGTAGTCAGTGCAAGAGACGTGACAGAAGCAGTACACCTGAGAGACACTACCTGCCAGCTGCTCAGTGAGGCCGGGATGTCCCTCAGGAAATGGAGGACCAACTCCAAACCATTCCGAGACACAATACCAGAGGAGCTTGTGGAGATGGACGATCTGAAATTTCCAGCAGCACCTTATAGCCAAAAGGCCCTAGGTCTACATTGGCGGCAGGTGGCTACTGATAGTCTACATGTGGCCACCCCCAACGTTCCAGAACCTGCACCTGACACTACTACTATGAGGACTGTGGCATCAGTGGCAGCACAAGTTTTTGATGTTTTGGGGTTCTTCTCTCCCTATGTGATCCGTGCCAAGATCTTGATGCAGCAACTTTGGATCGCTCAGTGCCAGTGGGATGATAAACTGCCAGCTGCTATCTTCCCTGTTTGGAGGGAATGGACCAGTCAGCTGTCCTTCATCACACCACATCCGGTACACAAGAAGTATTCAGATTCTGACTCTCCCATCGTGAGCAGCTCTCTCCAAGGATTCTCAGACGCCTCTAAGGCCGCCTATGGAGCAGCAGTCTATCTCCGGAGGGTACACGAGGATGACAAGATTACTGTTTCCCTGGTCTACGCCAAGGCCAAAGTCTGTCCCCTGAAGACGCGGACTATTGGGCAGTTGGAACTACAAGCTGCCTATCTACTTGCTGACCTACTTGTTTATGTGGCCAAGACGCTCTCACTACCTCTGGACTCTGCCAAAGCTTGGACGGACTCGACTATTGTCCTTCATTGGATCAGGAGACAACCTTGTACTCTGAAGGAGTTCGAGGCCAACAGAGTAGCTCACATTCAAGAAGCACTACAGGATTGCTCTTGGAGACATGTGGCTTCAGTTGACAATCCGGCGGATCAAGCCAGCAGAGGAGTCTCAGCTCTGGAACTGCTCAATTCGGACCTATGGTGGCACGGTCCACCCTGGCTGGCGAGACCTGAAGATGAATGGCCGCACTTGGTGGTGGGACCCTTGCCGTGAGGATTGCCAGGCGTGAGAATGGTCACTCTGGCTGCGGATGTCGAGCCAGTGGTGCCCTTCACGTTGTGGACTGACTACTCCTGCTACAATCGGCTCAAGAGGACTGTGGCCTGGCTCAGGAGATGGATCCACAATTTCAGGCACAGAAAGGCTCCAGACAAGAAATGGACTGATGTACCTCTGTCATGCAAGGAACTATCAGCTGCACATATCTTTCTGCTCAGAAAGGCTCAGGAAGATACATTTCCGGAGGTGTTCCAGCTCATTGCCAAGAAGAAACCGTTACCCGCTTCTCACAAGCTTGGGGGGATGATCATCCATCTGGATGAACAGGATGGACTACTGAAGGCCACTGGATGCCTGAGGCAGCATTCTCTGACCACACCCAAGGTGGTCATTCCTCTAACACTCGACTCACACATCGTTGGGTTGATGGTCCACACTGCTCACAAAGACTATGGACATCCTGGACTGGCAGCTCTTCTGTCATTGCTAGCCCATCGGTACTTCATCCCGGGACTCAAGAACCGGCTCAAGAAGGTGTCCAGGCAGTGTGTGACTTGCAGGCGAGCCTATGGGCAGCCCATGCAGCAACGTATGGGTCTGTTGCCCAGTTACCGGACCACAGAGGCTCCCATGTTCAAGACTACAGGGATCGACTTCGCGGGACCGTTCCAGGTCAAGTTCAGCAGCCACAGGAAGGCCCCCAAGTCTAAGGCATATGTATGCTTGTTTGTGTGTCTGGTCACTCGCTTCATCCACCTGGAAGTATGTGAAGACCTCGGCACCCCCCAGTTTATGGCTGCTTTGAGAAGATTCACAAATAGGAGAAACCTACCCAGCACTATACTGACAGACAATGGGTCTAACTTCATTGGGGCTCATTCAGAGTTACTAATCATCCAGAAGATGTTACAGAACTCAAAGGACTCTATCTCTCACTACTGTGGGACCAATCTCGTCGACTGGAAGTTCATCCCTCCCAGGACTCCCCACTTCGGTGGGATCTGGGAAGCCGGTGTCCGAGCCATGAAGGTTCAACTCAAGAAGCTAGTGGCAGACAAGGGATTCCGGCTGATTGAATTTCAAACTCTACTATCAGACGTGGAGGCCTTGCTGAACAGCAGACCTCTGACCCAGCTGGACAGCACAGATCCAGAAGGAGACTTGGTTTTGTCTCCAGGCCACTTCATGCTGGGACGTCCACTTCGAGCACTGCCTTCTAAGGAAGCAAGTGCTGCCAACATCTCTCACCTTAGAAGTTGGCTTCTAGTCACTAGGCTGAGGCAGGATGTGTACTCAGCCTGGAAGGCTTGCTATATCACCTCACTCATGGACCGGAAGAAGTGGCGGAAGGAATCACAGAATCCGACCATAGGAGAAGTGGTACTATTGAAGGATGACACTTTGGAACAGGGACGACTCCCTCTGGCACTCATCACTGCCACCTTCCCCGGACTGGACGGGAAGGTCAGGGCTGTGGAGGTACGAATCAGAGGAAAGACTTACCGTCGGGACGTAAGGAGAGTAGTCCAACTTCATCTACAGGATCTAGAATACCGGAGTTCAGAACAGGGGCCAGGACTTGGAGCAGATCATACAACCGGTTCAGATCAGGGACCAGACCAGGCTCAAGGACAAGAGCTAGGACCAATCACAGATCAAGGACAGGCTGTGAACATGGCAACCAGGACATCGGTGGATGGAACAGTTGCTGCCCCCTCTTCAGTCGGGACCCCCCAGGATGTTCAGGTCTTCGCCTGAACAACAGAACATTACTAACTGTATGTATATCACATCGTATGCTTACCTCAGTTCTTGAACTTACCTTCATCTCATTATTCGTTCTATGTCATTGTCACTTACGTTTTATTCTTTTCTTTAATACTTGCGCTTCGCAGGTTTAATTTCAGTTACTCGCATAAATAAAAGAGTGAAGTTTTGAGTGAGTGTGAGCGGAGGGCGAGTAGCTCCGGTCCTTCGACTAGCCTAGCTAAACTAGAATTACTACTTAGTCTGTGGATTTACAACCCACGGTCACCTGGCCACGGCTTCCTATTCGTATCACAGGTATAGATGAGGAGGAACCTTCTTGTTGGGTCATAAGGCGCTTCACAAGAGAATGTGCTGCCTTAACTTCTACTGGGGTTGCAGGAGATGAAGAAGGTTTAGCCAACACGTCCTTCAAGGTAATCTTAGATGGGGAGTTGAGGTTTTCTCTAAAATTACTGCAGTTGCTCTCGCAATGCTGACTATAATCTTGTAGCCTCACTGCACCACCACATCCCTTTATGCACTTCACCAGAAGGTCATTCATTAATGACATGAAGAGAGATGAAGGAGGATGAATTGTTTGACTACTGAGTGTGTGATCGCTACAGAGAGGGCATTTCAGTGAGCATGAGGCTTGAATAACTTGGCAGCAGCAACTTGAACACACTGTGTGGTCGCAAGAGAGCTCTACTGGCCGGAATGCTACCTTGAGGCAGAGTGGACAGAGCAGCTTCTTCAACATAGGTGAGGAAAGAAACTGCAGGTCGTCATACTGTAGTGGACTTGTTGGAGCTATAGACCAAATGTAATCTATTACAGCTCTTGGTGTCTCCCCTGCAGGTCTTCCTCTACATTTCGTTGCCTTCAAATTGCGCCCACCACCCTTTGCCACTTGTTGAAAGTGTAAGCAGACCTGTCAATCATTTAAAATTGTGATATCATATTTATCTGTTCATTCCAGATTGTTCATTTAACCCTCCCCCTCTCCTCCTAGGTTTGGGAAGCACAGAATGATCAGAGGAAGGGATGATGTTAGCAAGAAGATTTTAACAGGTTATTATTATTATTATTAATATTATTATTATTTAATTACTATGAATCTTTGAAGTAGCTGCTGGTGACCTTTTGCTTGATTAATGGGCTTAGCCACAATATTCAGAGTTTATTTCCCCCATTTGGTGGTGGGAATAAGGGAATTTTTGGAGGGACTAGGGAGGGATTTGGTAGTAACCCAGACAATGTGTGGTGAAGGTATCCTATAACTTGATAATCTCTTCTTTTTTTCTTTTTTTCTTCTTTTAATTCATTTTTTTTCCAAACCATTATTATAATACTGTAATTTCTACTTACAGTGCAGTCCTCCTGCTGGTGTGGTGACCACTCCATTGCAGAGATAGAAGGAAAAGGAACTCCATCATTTGCAGCACGCTGGGCTCGATTAAGTCTGGAATGGCAGTGATTGCAGTACAACTGGGGAAAGATGTTACTGTCATTAGTGGATATATTCTGGACTCCAGTATAGCCAACAAGATCTGCTACATGTTCTTTGCAGGAATATACTGGCTGTTGTTTCCCCTTGGCTTTGTTAAGCCTGTTCCCACATATTCTACAATGTTTTTGTAGCTGTTCCTGGTGATAATCCATGAAACTAGCCATTTTTAAATGTCATTTTTTGTGAACACAAAAATAAGTAGCATTTTCTAATGTTGATGTTTCTATAATTACATGTTTAAGCTACCTGCTCACCTCTACTTTGATGTCTGAAGCACTTCCTGCTGCTAAGTAAACAGCCACAAACTTGGGCTATCTTATCAAAGGGAATCCACGAGGTTGACCTTTGTGGTAAAGGGTACCGCTCAGTAATTGGTTTAGCATTCAATAGAAAGTACCAAACTTGGTACTGGTATGAAATAACACGAATGATAAACAGATAATTTTGGTGGACTTCTGGTAAGAAATATGAATATATTCATGAGTATACCGGAAGTTCCCTACGTGGTAACAATTAACCGTAACTTTTTCTATGAACGTAACATCAGCTGTGTCATTCGTATTAGCTACGGCCTTTTTGGATCGTGCAACCATCACGCGTAAAAATGCTATTAGTCAGATGGCAAAACACGTCTTTATTTGCAGGGATTGAGCCAAGATTCAATCCTAAACAGAATCTATTACGTTTGCATTCTGATTTTGGTAAGAATATAACAATTTAGTACCGGTTTATTTGTGTGTGTTCCTTGGAGGTGTTGTTGTCTTATGGAAGTCCTACAAGTGCAGGCCGTAGTGTTTGTTTATAGTATAGATGTATACGATGCTATCTTATTGGCATCACCACCGCACACAAACCTCGACTCGAGTCACGACTGCTACTGACTAAGTGATTACATAGAGCTGCATAGGCCTAGGCCGGCAGAGGAAATAATAAATATACAACAGGTAGTATTACTAACTGCTTATACTAAAAACCCTCAGACTCAGCAAAGACATCCATGCATAATTATTATCTCTGTTGCATAATTAGTGTTTTGCAACTCTGTGTACCCTGAAATATACCTTCCTCATCAACTTAGTATTGACTCACTCTTGAGCAATACAAAAAAACGAGCTGATACTCTATCTTTAATATTGGCTAAGAACTGAAGGTCAGCCATTCTTTATCTGTAGCTATAATAATACGCTTGTCTGTCAGTAACAATGACAACGGTCTGTGTATTCATGAACAATTCATTGACAGGTTGGTAAAGTGTAGTAATGACGATGACAGGTGGTGCATAATGAATAAAGCTGAGTCAGGTTGGTTTAGCATCATCAGTAACGGGGACAACGGTTGTGTGTGCATTCTTGAAAATATGGATAAAAAGGATACTGTAAGTGGAGTGAAAAACAACTACAACAACAAACAACAGACTAGTATACTAACCAACAGACTAGAATACTAACCAACAGACTAGTATACTAACCAACAGACTAGTATACTAACCAACAGACTAGTATACTAACCAACAGACTAGTATACTAACCAACAGACTAGTATACTAACCAAACCAAGTGGGTAGTGGATTCCTCAAGTTTGCGCAACAATTGCCACTGTGTGGGACACTTGCTAGCTTTATTGATTCTGGATTAAGTATGTGAGTATTTTATGTCAAATATTCTGCCCATCTACCACTAGCTGCTCGTTGAAATAATTGTAATTGATTAAAAGAAGGTGATAAGGTGGACTATTAAAGGCTGCACAAAAGTAAGTAATTTTACAAAACCTCACTATTGTATTTTAGCTACCATTTAAGGTCACTTAATTTAACCACAACACTTTAGGGTCATAGAAGTGACCTTAATTGCCCTCAGGAATGTCATGCTGCTGTAGCTAGGACTTTGTATGTCCCAATCAGATGGATGTGAGATTAAGTCATATCAATTACAATAAAAAATTCTTTTTAGGGCTAAATAACTTCAGTCACAGTGACTGGCCATTTTATCAGTAATTCAATTTCCTTCCTTATCTCTTTGAGGTCAATAATTTGTTGATAAGGTCATTGATAAGGACATTGTATTATTTAATTATTGAATTTAAACAAACACAAAATGACTTGGTGAGAGTCTCTACTTTACCGTTCTCAAATGTTGTTAAAATGACATCATTGTGATTATGATTCAGTCATTCTCGGCTGAAATAATTATAAAGCAAATTTTTCTGATTCTAACAGCCAAATATTGTTAATTAAAACTTAACCTGACGTTATTATATCACCATGAAGAGTTCGACCTCAGCTGACCCCTGAAGAGGACTTCAGCAAAAAGTCGAAACGTCGGTTTAAGTTTTGATTAATAATATTAGCTGTTAGAACGAGAAAAATTAGCTCTTATTATCATTGAGATTATTGTGTAGACTGCATCATACATATAGCTGTCACGCTAAGGGGCAGAGATAGGAAGGAGATGTTCTGTTAAGTTATTATTTATATGTCTTGCAGTTGACTAGCATAGATTAAATTGCACTTCTAAACATTTCATTAATATTAGTTTATATTTGGGAAAAAACAACTGCCTTAACTTCACTTTAATTTTAAGTTCAAGTGAATATTTTAAGCCAGTGAATCATTATAGGCCAGTATAGAAACCTTTCCAAGTCACTACACTGTGCAGATTCTTACAACTTGCAGACTCAATTACTCTATGGATCAATAGATACATGAAAAAAAAAAAAATCACTTAAAATAGCTGGGCATCATCATGCTTGCATTACCATATATAGTGTGAGGCTATTCATACTTAGAAATGCTTGCACTAAATGATACCCAATCATGCGAACAAGATTAGTCATACCATGCTCACATATTTTCTTAGTCTAGGGCACAGCTGTCAATAGCTGTAGCTTATGTTAATATGTTCTTACTTTGTAATGTATGCAATTACTAAGGCTGTGTATTAATGTAAATCCATTGTGTACTCTAAGAAGCTTTAAAGAATCTGAAGATAAAAGATATATGCAATTAACTGCACTTAAGCAATATTCATTGCTAATAAATACATGTATTTTGAAACTCTGATTCTAACTCTTGGGGCTCCTTGATATTAAGCATTTATCATTCGTATTTGCTGAAGGCCACATTAACTATTTCATATAGTTTCTCTCTGTGTGTGTGTGTGTGTGTGTGTGTGTGTGTGTGTTGTGTGTGTGTGTGTCCATGTGTGTGTGTGTCCAGCCATTTATATCATGCAGTTGGAGTCACTATTTGGAAGTAGCATCTGTCCCATCTCCAATTCACCTTGTCTTGTGTGAGGTCCCACCACTAAATGAGCCAGTGTTGGAGGGTTTAAATGTAATTATAGCTACTAGTCAGCAAAATTCTAACAAGGAAAAACTAGGGATGTAGCTACTCCTAAAGCAATAACTTCTAGAACTGAGGAAGTTTGTATATGTGACCATAAAAACTTTTATTAAATATTATAAGACCGAATTCGTTTTGCCCGTTTACCACTAGTCGTACTTTTGAGGCTAATTAAATTGAAACACTGATATGGCACTCCATGTTGCTTGTTGTTGTTGTATGTTGTTGTTGTATGTTGTTGTTGTTGCTTGTTGTTCTTGTTGGTTGTTGTTGTTCTTATTGTTGTTTTTCAACAGTAGCAACCATTATAGTCTATTCTGACAGTAAATCTAGTCTTATTAAATGGAAATTTAAAAAAAGAAAAAGAAACTTGTAATGTTTCACAATTGGATATGGTATTAGTACTTGCTAGTAGAAGGCTAATCCAATTGGTCGAGACGGGCTAGACAAACACCAGTTTGTAGGAACAATATCAATCTGTTTTAAATTCCACACTATTACTTGCAGTCTTATCGAATCAGATAGTCTGAGAATTAATTAATAGAGATTGGATCAAACGCGTGTGAATTAAATGTGGAAGGCATGCTCATCGAATTCTCGCTGTTTCCATAGAATCAGCACGGAGCTAAACACTGAAATATTAGGTAGCCTGACATATTCTGGCAATAATTCAAATAGTTAGTTGCAATTTAATTTAATGCTATGCATATTTCAATCATCTCGATCAGTGAATCACGTTCGTCAGAAAGGCACGATGACGAGCCTTCATTGGAAACTAGGATATTTCTGATTTAAGGTAAAGGGTTTATAAATACAGTCATTAATACATGTGCATATGTGCGGATGTGTGCAATGACTCCATATTCACAGGAACAAATCGCTCAAATACTTGATTAATTGGCTTTCTATAACTGATTAATAGATAATGAGGCACTACTGTGTAAATTAATTTTACTATATTCATACATTTATTCTTGACTACGGTAAATAAACAAAGTGGTAAAGAGGGTACACCTAAGTTAGTACATCAAGCACCACCGTGTGGTGGTGGGTATTTGCTCGTATTCTTAACAATTACTTCAATAAATGAAAATAATAATCAATTTGTTTTTAACTTCATGGAGCCAATGTCTTGTCTCAAATCACTCCATAGTACGATAAGTTAAACAATTGATTATATTACGTTTATTTAACGTAGTAATAATTCCTATTCCTACGTCCGAGAACTGCGACCGGTATGCTTGATACAAATTGGAACTAATATGGAAAACTTTCCATGGAACTATTTCTAAATTAAGTTTGTACTACTAAATTACACAGACAATGCATTTCATCAGCTGTTGCCGGTTACAGCTGGTGATATATTTGGAGAAACACTGGACCTCAAATATCTATAAGGTATTCCTGAAAAGAAGCCTGTTGACTATTATGGGCTGTGTTGCACACTCGGTTAATATTTCATAAGAACAAGGGAAGGGACACACCTCACTAATGAATTAAAACCAGCTACTGTTTCTGATGAAATCTTAATTCTATTTAATAAGCAACGTACTCTGTAGAAACTTCACTGTCTTCATGGTCAGTCAAGAATGAGGATTGGTGTGTGACTATGTGGTAGGAAGTGTGTGGTTATCCTAGCAACCAGTCCTAGCAACCAGTCCTCTTAAGGTTGTGGGTGGGGTGGGTAGAGGGTGGGCAAACATTCCTGACACTTAGGGACTTTTTGTTGGATTTGAATCAAAAGGTAACTTTTTGAAAATTTGTTGTTGTTTTTATCCTAAGAGTGTTTGCAAGTCAGAGATAAAGATATACTATGCACATGCTTGGACACTAATTGATTTGGAAACATTTTATTGTCTTACTTTTGTTGTTTACATTTAAAATACAAAATTTTCTGCCCCAAAAATTGGGAGGAAGGGGTGGAACGAGGGGGAGGGTGTGTGGGGGTGGGAGGGCTCAAGTTTACTAACCCCTCCCCAAATCCATGCAGGTTTAGACAATGTTATAGCTATCGATCAGATGGTTTCTTTATATCCACCTTGATAGATACAGAGTTGTTAACTCCACAGGGACTCTATGCTGTATTCCCATCAGCTTCCAAGGCCTCCCTTTCTACAAAGATGTGTTTTCTTTAACACACCACCACATTAATTGCTGCTCCATATAAGCGTAATTATAGATCCGATTTCTGCGAACGCCCGCTTGAAATGATACTTTAATTTGATTAAATTAAGCTATTTCACTTATTCCACAATAGATGGTAATAAAATATAAAAATTATACTCCCCAAGAGAATTGAAGTTAGTATCCAATAATTGAAGCACTTTAGTTGGGATTGTTTATTTGGTAATACCTACCATTACCAGATGCTGAACTTACTCCAATAGTAGATAATTCAATTACCAAAATATTATTATATATAATGTGTATAATCTAATAGTTTACTTTAGTCCAGGAAAGTTTCAACTTCCTGTAGGCTATTTATAGATAAATACAACTCTAAATTTATCAGCCTACAGAGAAAAGTGAGATTTTAAATCCCTCCATTAATCTATTTAAATGCTCTCTATCCATAGTGCTATGAATTTTTTAGCTTTACAAATTATAATTTAAAAAGAGAAAAGGCATAGAGAGCAGCCCTAAGCTTTATAAAAATGTGAAATTATTTATTAATTAATTTATATTTATTTATTTGCAGCTTTTTTTTTTTTGTTTGTTTATTTATTTGTTTTTTTTTTGTTCTTTCATATATTTATTCGTTCATTCATTCATTTACTTATTTATTTATTTTGGCATAAGCATAGTGTGATTAGGTTTTGTTCAATAGAAATTTAGCTATAATCTGAAAGAAATGCTATAATATGAAATACATTAAATTTGAATGATGAATTATTTAATCTAATTAATGATGTCTTTATTACATCTGCTCTGATGCCTTAGCTAAAAGAATGTGCTTTTTACTTGTATACATAGACACTGGACATTTAAAAAATTAGGTAAAGGGTTTCTTTACTTGAAGTCAGATAGCGAACAACATTGAGATGGACAGGTCCTCACTTTCATGGAGTATAGATGTAAAAATGGACATTATGAATACTGCACTGGGCCAGTTGTATGAAAAATACACAAACTAAACAACAGGCTATCCTGATTTATTCTACGACTCAATGATGATGCAATCAAGAGAAGTTGTAATTCTTGATAAACACATAGAGTTTGAGGAACTCTGCGTCAGTGTGGGCCACTCTGTTATTGCATTTCCAAATTGAAAAAAGAAAGTTTGAAATACTGGGAGAGCTGTCAGTCAGGCTCAGAGTCAGCAAGTTATATCTAGAATTATGCTATAAGGATATTCTCTTCGTGAGCATCTCAACAATCATACTTCATTAGAATTGACAAAAACTGTATATTATTACCAGCCAAATATTAGTATTCTGTAACACTGAAAGATTAGCTAGCTATATTCAATCCTTTCATATTGAGTAATTCAATAAGAGACTGATTGTCTTACACATTGATTTCATAAGGTATCAACTCTATACAGCTAGCTATATGCAGGAATTCATACAGGATTTTTTTCTGGGGGGCGGGGGGACTTTTTTATTCCTACTTAGGATAGCATGTGGCTAAGTAGGCCACAGAGAGGGGAGGGTGCAGGTCCTCAAATTGGGGGAGGGGTGGGGGCGGGGGGGGGGGGGGGGTAATGCTAATATTATGAGCTGCGTTGTCCACTGTTAAACTTCAGTAGTATACGGGGATTTTTTTAGAAACATTTAAACTTTTGAACACACTCCTCGTCCTTCCTTGGAACAGCATCAGTTGAAAGATCTTCCAGCTACATAATGAAGCTCATTAAGACCCGTATACGCGCAGTATCACTGACTAAAACCTTTGTCAGCTCGTAAGAATTGCCATTGAGGTCCTGAACTTTCGGCTGTAAACTTTGATGAAGTTCTAGAGATTTTCAACCAAAAATGTAGAATAAGTGTGCTTTGGTTTACATTTTTTAACAAGTTACCATTTATAATTATAATTAAAAATTCAGATTTCTTGGGAGGGGGGGAACTTTCTCTGGGGGAGGGATTCCAGGGCCACCCCCCCTCTGTATGAAGCTCTGTATATGCAATCATCACAATTTCACTTATTTCTAATTAGAATAATGAGAGAATAATATGAAAATTTCTATAATAATATACTATTCTTCTGGAGTAATAACTCAAAAAAAAAGAATAATTCTAAAAATTTCGAGCATAATCCGGGCAGGCCCTGAGTTATCGTATTTGCATAAAATAAGAGTGATTATAACAACATTAAAATAAAGACAGCTTTAAATAATATTCTGTGATAAATAACACAATGTATTAAATTTGGAATAAAGCAGAATAACCTCTGAAAGCAAACAACCAGAAGCCTGGTTCTAAATAGTTTTCAGTTGGAGGTTCTATTGTATTTTTTTTCAACTGTCAATAGAATAGCTTATAATTATTCTTTCTATTAGATATTTCCTATTTACGGCTTTCCATTCCATGATAGGTTAATTTTTTTGTTTTATGGCATTACATATCATTTGTCTTGTATTGAACACACAGCTGTGTAGCTGGTCATTAGGACATTTCCAACTCTTATTATTTCTTGTAGTCTCCTACAGTCACTTATAATCTCTTGCAATCACATACACATGCAGTTTCGTATGGTATACGTATGCCTTCAGCAGTCACTTGTAGTCTCTTGCTGCAGCCAATTTGCAGTCATTGTTTACAGTTGTCTTGCAGTCTCTATATTGTCTCTTGTTGCCGTCATTTATATTAGTAGCTATGGCATTTTTACAGTCACTTAGTCTGTATTTTACTATCTTTTATTGTCTCGTAGTTAAGAAATGATAAAATGTATTAAAGCTGAGTCAAAAGCTGATATCTTTGTATTCAACAATCTAAGACCATTGGTGTGCAATGGAGTTGAGACAAGTACAGTGGGGAAACTTATTGACTACTCAATAACTCACTCTCTATAGCCCTCTTGAGCATGCACAAGGAGAATTAATAATTAACTAGTGTTAAGGGGCACGGTAAAGGGTCATTAAAATAGAAAACACACATAAGTTAAAATCAACTTTGTAAGTGGATATGAGTAACTTTCCTAAGTAGATCTCCCCAGTCCTCACATACATTTACATACACACACGCACAAACACACACACACACACAATGACAATGAATGCAAATTGGTCACATGCACCTGACAGAGCCAAGATGCCAGTGCACTAAGCAGGCACTATGATAAAGCTGCTTGCTGCTTTGTCACAGGCAGACTATCTTAATTTATCATCAATAGTTATAAATTGCTTGTATTTTGTAGGTTTGGTAGAGAAGAGATTCTCTGGGTATAATTTCAAAACTCTGATGCAAACATGCATTAAAATTTCCAAATATAACATTGTAAAATAAATGTATTTCTTCTCCTATTAGCTTATATTTCTGTTCTATAATGTCAAGTACTGACAACTATACATAACAATTTTTCTGTGATTCATTAATTTTACCACTACTTCAAGTCCAGAGCATGAGCAATGCCTTATTAACAGTGTCGATAAACAAAAGCACAGTTTCACAGACAGTGAAAGGACTCGATACAGAAAATGAAGAAAGATAAAAAGAGATAGCTAACGTGGAAGAATTGGGGAACCCTACGGATCTACCACTAGATTACTGCAATTTAAATGTAGTTAAGTAGAATTTCTAAACACATAGGTGCCAACTTTCCCCAATCTTCAGTACATAATACGTAGCACACACGTACACTGTCTGATTCATGCCCAAAGCTAGCTAACAGTTGACTTAAAAAAAAAAAATTGTGGTTTTTACTGATCTTTCATGTACGGTATTTAGCTAACAAGACAGAGATAAAAAAAGCAGGAAACTTTGATGGGAAGTTGACTAGTAGACATTAAACTTTGATGTCTGATGGCGATTAAGATAAATTCCTTACAGATTTGACGTGAGGCAACTATAATTAAGAATTACTGACAAGGCCATCTCCAAAGTTGTCATTACTTTTTTGTGTGCATTATACAACATATTTCTTGTCGACATTACAAATAACACAGAGTGGGTTTGGTTGGGAGGTGTGGTTTGTCCTGTCTATCCAAAGCCAATTTGAAGAAAGCTCTCGCCATCTCAACTTTGATAATAATGCACACTTTACAGTATCAATATTAGTTGAGCTCGACCTTCCCTCCTCCATAGCCTTTGTTTGAAAAAGTTATCAACACACGTGTAGGGTACTTCATTCTCTCTTGTATAGAAGATTCAGGAGATCACCATTAAAGGAGTGAAATCCATTAACTCTTCTCATAGTCTATCAGGTGAGCTGGAATTAGCTACACCTAATTGCTTAACCTGCATAAGAAAATATGGTACTAAAATAAATGCTATAAAAATGTATCACTCTGACTTGTAAGTTGGTTAGCACTTGTTTTTATCATAATTTAATAGTCAGACTACCTACCAGCTTCTGGAAGGCCATTAGGCCCACAATGCCAATGACTGCTTCCTTGACAAGCAATCCGGATCCACTGAGAGAATCCTTACCCTTGACTTAGCTGCCAGGTCCTACACTGTCAAGGAAGTTTCTTGACAGTTGGAGCTTATGTGCATTGTGTTCAGTAATTAAAAAGGTGTAATAGTGTCTACTTACAAGACCTGAAAATCTTTTATTTGCTAGTTGTCAATTTATTCCTTTATAACTTGGGACCTAAAGTTTCTAATTATACATGTGTGTTCATTATTTCATACCATGGTATGTGGATAACAACATTTGCAGAGATTTATATCATGTAAAAGTCTGAACTTTCAATGCATTGTACAATTGAACACATCATCCATTTTTATATCAGTAATCACACTTGTTCTATACTATATCATTGAAACTATTCACATTTAGCAAACAATCAGTAATTGATAAGCCACCTCATATCAATGTCTTCATTGGTAGTGTAGTTTAGTTTCTTGCAGAAATAAGGTGGACTATTGAATGAACAACAAGAATTACTAGATGTACATCCATGGCCATCCCATAACAAGTCAGAATAGTCTGGGTGATATGTTCTCCCATAAAACGCATAACTAGTGTCACAAAAGTAGTCCAGACCTACATACCATGGTGTCTGGTAAGGCCATGGGATTTTAGTGTTAGTACATGGACAGTACCATACTGTGTGGTTGATATTCTCAGCTAATGCAGCCACAAATGACCAGATGTGACTTCTATTGCCCGGTGGTCCATGTGTTAGAGACATACCATGTACATAGTCAGACTCCATAGATGCATTAGATGTGATAAAGGGAACAAATGCGAATCCGAATCCCCATCCTAGTATCCTCCCACACACTGTGGAGTAACTAACACCCTTCACTGGTGTAGGCACAGTAACAGTATTAATACCAGGTCTACTAACACATCCAGTAATGACTTGTTGAGTGTTTGGATCAGTTATGTTTGCTTGTATTGTTCCTTCTGGACATTCATGTATGGAGTAGTTATATAGAGCCACTCTAGTCCAGGCTGAGCTGCCACACCCACAAGGTCGGAACCGATGATTCTTGTAGAAGTAGTCTTTAGTCTTCTTAGTTTCTTGGTCAATCATATCATTGGCAGGACAAGTAGTAGCGGACATGGATTCATCGTGATCCAGTAAAGAAGGACTTATTGTAGTTGGTAACTTTGATGGATCAGCCTGAGCCATTCCAATGACTACTACTAATATTTGCAAAGTAAATCATGTTGAGCATTGTTTGAGAGGAATACTACAAAGAACTGGTCAAAGTCACGAGTATTTATAGAGCTTATTGACCTTAATGGTTTAATTAAATGGTTCCAATTGATGTGATTCAGTTTGACCAGAGATGTTTCCAATTTAATATGAATCTGATGAGCAGTGTGACAGTAATGATATATTCATTTACCGCTTTGAATCTGTTTGAACATTCAGGATATCACAATGTAAAATTATTACTCTAGTGCTGCTCATATATAGCTACATTCATTAATTCAACAATAAGCTGAAAAAGTTGTGATTGAGAGATAAATGGATTTGTCAATGTATTTAACTATATAAATACAATTTTATTGCTACTAGTTTTCAATTTTGCTCTGTGTTATAGTATAGTTAACTTGTATGTTTGTGTGTGCCATATTCGACTTTTATGTTTGTGTGTGTGCCATAGCGAACTTGTATGTTTATTTGTGCTGTATTGTGTCATAGATATCTATTCTTTACTATTTCTTTAATACATTTATATTTAAAGTTTTAGCTGAAAGATTAATCAAAATACTACCAAAATATACAGAAAAAGAAAAATTTAGAATCATATAAGATCAGAGAAGGGAGTACCATAATTATTTTCTTATTAATTTTATTTCCTATTTTCTGTCCTATTGTAATTTTGTTTTACTATTTATCAATAAGCAGAGGAACCACCGGGGCACGGCCCACGGGATCCTATTCCCTATTATGTGCCCTCCTCCCCAAAAATGTGAGTCAACATTGGGGGTAGAGTACATGTATGAGGTGGGTGCAGAGTACATGTATGAGGTGGGGGTGGAGTACATGTATGAGGTGGGGTGGAGTACATGTGTGAGGTGGGGGTGGAGTACATGTATGAGGTGGGGGTGGAGTTACTATACTAAATTATTATTGTTAGATATATATATACTCTAGTATGGCCAGCTAACCTCATTAAAAAAAGAAGAAGTATTACATGCCTATCAGGCCACGCCCATTCAGTACATTAATTATGAGTTAATACACAAATTACCTTTTTATGTTTGTATAGCCCTAGATATTTTGCCTTGTATGAGGAGGTGGAGCCATACACGGGACTCCACCCAGTCATTATCTTCGGAAGCAAGCATTCCATCACTTAATAATGCATTTTTATCCCATAGTACATTTTGTTCCAGCTTTATTGTCTCTATCTGGCGCCTTGGAGCAGCCCCACCCCTCAACTACAGGCTAGCTCTGTGGACTGATTTAGCTGTAGGTGCTAATGGACCACCTATTCACTAATTAGTGTACCTTCACTGCATTCATACAAACAATTATTCTATTCTAACATTACCTTTCTCATGCCTGCCCTTATCTTATACAATCCCCATTCCATTCCACTCACATATATACTTGTAACACTCTCATTCTATTCAGTTCTTTAACTCCCTCATTTTTTCCTTTACTATTTTGTGCTTTCCTTTTCTTATCTGTTATACTTAAGCTTGTCCATACTTTTTATAGTTCTTGCTTGCTTTTGTGTATCATTCATTTTGTTTTGTTTTATGTTCTGTAATTGTACTTTGTTCTCTAGTTCTGTATCATTTTGTTTGAATTTGAGACTGAGTACTGATAGGGATCTTGAGCATACTGGGAATAGTGGATAGGCCTTAGTCAGTGTGTTTAAGTCTGGAGATATTTTGTCTTTTTCCCTTAGTTTTAGTTAGTAGTCTTTGCGTGATAGTTTGGCTGAGTTTTTATAGCTTTACTCAATTGTCGTGTGCTACTACATAATTGGTCCTTCGAGCCGGATCTGTGCTTGACTCTATCTTGCCAGATTCCAACAGCAAACAACAGTCACTTCTAGCTCTCTAGCTAATTCTCAGCTTCTAGTTAGCAAGGCAACTGTTCCTAGTTTGAGTTTGATTATTTGTAGTTTTCTATCATTGTCTAATTGTGCCATGGACAAAGAAGAAGTACCTTCTCTCAAAAACTTGCGAAGCAACCGAAAGCAGATGGAGAAAACCACCAAAAGCTTGGGAAGACAGTTGAAGACACTCCTTAAGCGGGACATCAACAAAGTCGATACTGGCAAGCTTCAACAGCTAAAAACTTCTATTGATGAAGTGGCCGACAACATTCAGAGAGAGAGAACAATTATGACAACTTACTATGATGAAGAACCTAGCATTGCTGATGATGATAAAGCCTATGATGATATCTACGATCTGACTTTGGAAATTGTTGAAAATACCAATGAACTAATTTCAAAGAATCTCTTTTACAAGCTGGCAACTGAAGTGGATGGTGATGTACATGCCCTTGAAGTCTCTATGGAGGCAGACTCAGAAGCTACTCATTCAGAGGACATTGCTAGTCTCAGTGGCAAGATCGACAAGCTTTCAGTCTACAGTTGCCATGTTACTGAGTTGGAAGATGTTCGCAAAGCATTTCGAACTCGTTATTTAAAGATGAAACGGGAAATGGAGTCTCGTGTACGCTCCAAAGCTGTTCCTTTAGCCTCATTACCCAGCTCTGATAGTGACACTCACTCATCTATCTCTTCACCTGCTACGCCTAGGTCTGGTGGGAACATTTGGTTACCAAAGATTGAGCTACCTACCTTTGATGGCAAACAAATACATTGGCCAGTCTTCTGGGAGCGCTTCTCAACAGCTGTGGATAAAAATCCAGATCTGAACGACGAAGAAAAACTATCTTACTTACGTTCTTCTATGAAGAGCAAACTAGCTCAAGACATTGTGTCCCCTCCTACTGGTGATACTCATACATATAGCACTCTGCTCCAATTGCTAAAAGATGCCTTTGATGACAAGAGGGAGATACACCGTAAACACATCAAGGCTTTGAGTGATACCAAAGGCTATCGACACAACTATGACGATCTCATGAAGCTCAGTGCACACTGGGAGAAACATGTTACTGGACTAAAAGCTACCGGGCAATATGCAGCAGATTGCATTCTCACTTCAATGGCAGTTCTCTGTATGCCAGACAAGACTTACGCTGAATGGTCCAAGTACACGGCAGATTATGAAGACATCCCTCCTGTACCAGTATTTCAGAAATTCCTGAAGGAACAAGTCAAGTCTCTGAGAAAGAGTGACAGTGATCCAAGTTCTCACGATGACAATCCATTCGCAACCTCTGCATTTCCTCCGAAGAAGAAGCCTTTCAGAGCAGCCTTCAACCTTGTAGAGAAGTCATCTCAGTGTGATCTTTGTAATAGTAATCCTCATCCTTTGTATCATTGTGTTGTTTTTAAGAATGCAGGTGCTGAGGAGCGGTTTGAAATGGCCAAGCATCTCCGGAAATGTACCAATTGCCTTTCTGCTGAACATCGCACCAAGGACTGTCCCTCCAGCAAGAGATGTAGTCGATGTGACTGCAAGCATCACTCTATGCTCCATAAGGATAAGAGCCCAGTACACCAAAGCAAACCCGCTGCCACTGATCCTGTTCCACAGCACGAGTCTCCCCCATTGCAGAATGAACCTAAACCTCAGCAGTCTACCTCTGTCCAAATGGCTCTAGCTACCATGGAGGAAGACGACCTGCCCACTCTGCAAATGACTGCCCAAGTGATTGTGCGAGCAGATAATGGGAATCGAATGAAGATACGTGTCCTGATTGATACTGGAGCTACTTCATCCTTGCTAGCCACAAGAGTTGCCACTCGACTGGGTTTGCCAAAGACAAAGACAACCACTATACTGAAAGGAGCACAAGGATGTCCACTGAAACCAAGTCGTATGAAGACATCCTTTGAGGTGGAGAACAAGTATCAACCGTCCAATCCTATCAGTGTGAAAGCATATCTCGTGGACAAGGTATCAGATGAGTTACCTATTAGTCCAGTGTTGGGTGCAAACAAGTGGGAATTCATAAAAGGTTTAGACTTAGCTGATCCTTTATTTGACAAGCCAGGGAAAATAGATGCTATTTTTGGCTCTAATGTGCTTAAGAGAATTATTCTTCCTAGTACAGTTGCAGGTGGCGACAAAGAACCTATGGCCTTCCAAACAGTCTTTGGCTGGGCTATCACTGGTGAATGTGAAGGAGCTCAGTCCAACAATTCCATTCACCTCCATGTGACCTGTGAACCTGAGGAAGACTTGGACCAGCTCTTGAAGAAGTTCTGGGAGGTGGAACAAGTGCCAACTTCCTTAGATAGCTCTCTCAATGCTGAGGAAAAGCAAGCAGTGGAGACTTTCCGTGACTCAGTACACCAACAGCCAGATGGCCGATATGAAGTTGCTCTACCCCGCAAGATCCAATCTCACAAGTTAGGCGAATCTCGAGACACAGCGTGCCGAAGGTTATACTCTATGGAGAAATCACTAACCAAACGGGGGGACTGGCCAGTTTTCCGAGATGCAGTGCTGGACTATCTTCATCAAGACCATGCAGAGAGAATTACTTCTGAAGTAGTGAGTGTGGGTGAGAAACAGTGTTATTATTTGCCCATGCATGCTGTAACCAAGCAGAGCTCTACCACAACCAAAGTACGCATAGTCTTTGATGCTTCAGCAAAGACAACTAATGGTAAATCTCTCAATAGCATTCTATCTTCAGGGCCTAATGTATACAGCCATATTGTGCAACAAATACTTCGCTTTCGCATACATCATGTTGCTATGACTGCAGATATATCCCAGATGTTTAGGCAAATCCTAATTGCTGAGAAAGATAGAGATTTACATCGATTTGTTTTCCGTTCCTCACCTGATGAACCTGTAAGTGACTACAGAATGAAACGTTTGACTTTTGGGGTCACTAGCTCACCTTACCTTGCTACCGAAACATTACGACAAGTAGCTAAAGATCATTACTCTGAGTTTCCGACAGCAGCTGAAATAGTAATGACTGACTTTTATGTCGATGATTTGCTTTCTGGTACTGACACAGTAGAATCAGCATTACAACTACGTCCTCAACTTAATAAACTGCTGGAAAAAGGGAGATTTTTGCTTAGGAAGTGGAGATCTAATTCTCAAAAACTTCTTGAGTCTATTCCTGATGAGTTGAAAGAAAAGGAGCCTGTAATGGAGTTTGTGTCCCATGATGACTGTCCCAAAACATTAGGGCTACACTGGAACACACTGAAAGATGACATGTATGTTTCTATTCCAAAGATTGAGTACCATGGTAAACTAACCAAGAGACAACTAGTCTCCAATATAGCTAAGGTCTATGATGTCATGGGGTGGCTTTCACCTGTAATTCTGTTTGCTAAATCATTACTTCAGCAGGTGTGGGAGTCCAGAGTTGATTGGGATGATTCTGTACCTAGCGATATCTTAGCCGATTGGTCGAGATGGGTTTCTGAACTTCCTGTCCTGTCTCATCGATGTATTCCACGCTGTTATGCTGACCCCAGCAAGGAGATCAGCTCCAGACAAATCCATGGCTTTTCTGATGCCTCTGAGAAGGGATTTGGAGCTGTTGTGTACCTTCGAACCTTCTACTCTGACTCAAGTGTCACAGTATCTCTGGTAATCTCTAAAACTAGAGTAGCTCCTATTAAGAGGCTTACTATACCCAAGTTAGAGTTAGCAGGTGCTTTGCTCTTAGCTGAATTAATGGAAACTGTGAGAGTAGCATTGAAACTGGTTATTTCTCAGATATATGCTTGGTCAGATTCTCAAATAGTCTTGGCGTGGTTAGATGGAAATCCCAGAAAACTTCCCACCTATGTAGCCAATAGAGTGTCTCAAATCCTTGATCTTATGCCAGCTTCCACATGGAGATATGTTCCCAGTAGTCAAAACCCAGCAGACTGTGCCTCTAGGGGTGTGTTACCCTCTGCATTACTTGAGCATGACTTATGGTGGGATGGTCCAGCTTGGTTGCTGAATGAACCCTCTACATGGCCTGTCATTCCGAAGACTCATAGTCAACAGGAAACTGCGCCAGAAATACACATCCTAACAGTTCAAGTCGAGAAATTCGATCTTGTATCTCGGTATTCTAGTTTCACTCAATTAAAACGTATCATTGCCTTCATCTATCGCTTCTACAGAGCTTGTCAGAAAAAGAACAGAACGTGGTCAGATCATTCATTATCACCTCTTGAACTTAACCACTCACTCAATGTTATTGTTTATCTATCCCAATGTGTGTTTTTCCCCAGTGAAGTGTTGTGCTTGCAGGCAGAAAAGGAGCTACCTACAGGGAGCAACCTGAGATGTCTCAATCCCTTCCTGGACTCTAACAAGCTCATGCGAGTAGGAGGAAGACTTCGCCATTCACGTCTCGGATACAATCATCGGCATCCTTTCATTCTACATGGCAAGGATCACCTCTCACACCTGATTCTGCGCGAGATACATGAAACACACCTTCATGCTGGTCCACAGCAAATGATTGCAGTAGCAAGTAGAGACTTTCACATTCTGTCCTGCAAAAGAGTGGCCAAGACTATCTATCGTGGATGTGTGACGTGCCAGAAACAAAAGGCCACAACTTATCACCAGCTCATGGGTCAGCTGCCAGCTGCTCGAGTTACTCCTGGACCTCCTTTCATTGACACAGGTGTTGATTATGCTGGGCCAGTTACTTTGAAGCTGGGACGTGTCAGGAAGCCGGCGTATGTGAAGGCTTACATTTGTATTTTTGTCAGTTTCACAGTGAAAGCAGTACATTTGGAGTTAGTGACAGACTTGACAGCTAATGCCTTTATTGCAGCTCTTCGCAGATTTATTGCTAGACGTGGTCAACCTAGAATGATACATTCGGACCACGGGTCAAATTTTGTTCGAGCCAACCGAGACCTTCGTGAGCTGACATATGCCCTCAATAAACGTGACATATCTGATGCCATCGTCAAGTTTTGCTCCAACAATGGAGTGCAGTGGACCTTTATTCCAGAACGTTCTCCAAATTTCGGCGGCCTTTGGGAGTCAACAGTGAAATCTACTAAGAAACACCTCTCAGCTACTACCAAGGGATATTCACTAACATATGAAGAATATTCCACAGTTCTGGCACAAGTCGAAGCTGTGTTGAACAGCCGTCCTTTGATACCAGCTGACAGTCAAGACTTAACAGGATTGGAACCTCTCACCCCTGGACACTTTTTGATTGGACAACCAATTACGGCCTTGTCTGATAAAGACTTCACAAACACGGAACGCAAGTTGTACAGAAGATGGAACCTTGTACAGTCAATAACCCAAGAGTTTTGGAAGAGATGGTCTCAAGAGTATCTGAACATTATCAATCGCTATCAGAAGTGGGTCAAGCCTCGCAGAAATATCAAGATAGGAGATGTTGTTCTTGTAAAAGACCAGACTGTATTCCAGTGTAAATGGCCACTAGGACGAGTCACTCAAGTCTACCCGGGACAAGATGGCTTTGTTTGAGTAGTAGATGTCCGGACCGACAAGGGAACGTACCGAAGACCAGTTTCGAAACTGTCACTGCTCCTATGTGAAACAGAAGCCACTCCTACAGAGATGCCTTCGGGAGGGAATATGGAGCAGCCCCACCCCTCAACTACAGGCTAGCTCTGTGGACTGATTTAGCTGTAGGTGCTAATGGACCACCTATTCACTAATTAGTGTACCTTCACTGCATTCATACAAACAATTATTCTATTCTAACATTACCTTTCTCATGCCTGCCCTTATCTTATACAATCCCCATTCCATTCCACTCACATATATACTTGTAACACTCTCATTCTATTCAGTTCTTTAACTCCCTCATTTTTTCCTTTACTATTTTGTGCTTTCCTTTTCTTATCTGTTATACTTAAGCTTGTCCATACTTTTTATAGTTCTTGCTTGCTTTTGTGTATCATTCATTTTGTTTTGTTTTATGTTCTGTAATTGTACTTTGTTCTCTAGTTCTGTATCATTTTGTTTGAATTTGAGACTGAGTACTGATAGGGATCTTGAGCATACTGGGAATAGTGGATAGGCCTTAGTCAGTGTGTTTAAGTCTGGAGATATTTTGTCTTTTTCCCTTAGTTTTAGTTAGTAGTCTTTGCGTGATAGTTTGGCTGAGTTTTTATAGCTTTACCCAATTGTCGTGTGCTACTACACGCCTTTTATAAAATTCTATAATGGAATGAATTAATTTCCATTGCTATAATAACAATTGTTATTCCTACTTTTTGTAAAACTAACATTACTATTAAAGTTAGTGCAGTCACAACTTGTCTCACAAGCCAACCCTTTACGCAACTGCTGAACGTACCTCCAAACTGCTGCATTTGTGAAAATCTTTTTGCTGGCTGCTATAATGGAAGAACTGCAGAATAAACAACACGTGTTCAGAACTTGCTTCTTGCAGTAATAAATCTGGTGTTGGAAAGGTTCTTGTGAAATTGAACAAAACTGCATTGAGTTAAAAAAGTTGTGGAAACCAAAGGTTTTGAGGAATTTTTTTTTTTGAGTCCAGGAAGGCACTAAAACTGATGAGTGGACTTAAAGAAGGACGGCGTAATAATACAGGGTCTGGCCACACGAGACTACAGTCACATGATAACCTGGTGAGCTAATGCTGTGAGAATATTAACAAGGCAGGGTCTGGTATGTCTCCTCCTTACCCCTCATAAAAGGTAAATGTTCAAGCTAGAAAATATTATTACATCCTTTTGAAATACTGAATGGGAGTGGTTGGTACTGAATGGGAGTGGTTGGTACTGAATGGGAGTGGTTGGTACTGAATGGGAGCGGTTGGTACTGAATGGGAGCGGTTGGTACTGAATGGGAGTGGTTGGTACTGAATGGGAGTGGTTGGTACTGAATGGGAGTGGTTGGTACTGAATGGGAGTGGTTGGTACTGAATGGGAGTGGTTGGATTGATATGACATAGAGGTATATTATTATTCTTTTGGTCTGAGAAATAGTTTGTAATACTAGCTGGTGTATGTACACAATGGCTTGCTTGCTATTTTTGCTGAAGCACATATCACATTATAGCTAGTAGCATAACAATCTTTGACCTCATTTTTGATTTTTCCATGATTTTCAACAGAACTTTTGTGTTGTAATTGATTAAGGGAATTAAAAGAAAGATACTTGTTTGTATGTGTATATTGTGTTGTCTTCCTGTAGCAAGAATCAATTGAATCTAGCAGGCAGTAGAAAAAAAACACAGAGAGGAAAGCAAACCAATTAATTTCTTTGATATCACATTGTTCTTACTGCCTACTTACTATTACTATTATTACTACTACTACTACTACTACTACTAGTTTACAATGGTAATTTTACTTTATGTGAAATGAAATTATATGAATGGGGCTCTGAGTCTGGGAAGAAAGAATGTGTGGCATTTGATAGCATGTGTTGAATCTCCTAATCATATTGCAGATGTACAAGATACAGAGAAACTTACCCCAAGTATATCCATCACACTTTTGCTGCATTTCTCATGAACATTTATTCCGTCTAAAGGTATGATCTGGTATGGTAGAGAGAGAAAAATGAATGAATTCCATTATAATTATGGCAATCCTGTCAGAATGAAGTACATTCTGTATTTATTAAAATCACTGATAGCAGATAGACCTCTCATTGACATCTGTTCTTAGGAACCTGGTAAGTAGATGTCTAATTCCATACAGAACTTCCTCTACTATGTTAGTCACTGAAACTACTGTACATAACGAGGCCCAATTATGAAGCTTAACTGAACAGTCCTCAACTTCCTATCTTTCAAACTACTATCATCATTGCTGGGTTGTTTTATATTTTGAAATCAAATTATTATGGTTCCTGTTTCAATAATGCTCATGTTTGTTGCTCATTTTAGCTTGGTCATTGAAATTATTATTACTAAGAAGAAGCCTTCAGTAGTATAATATTGTAGGTATCTAATTCCATAAAGAACTTCCTCTATTATGTTAGTCATTGAAACTACTACTTTTCAACTTCCTTATCTTTCACAATGGAGCTACAAGATAATGCTTAGCAACTGGTCTATACTGTTATTTCATTGTTGGTTTTTAATCTATATCTTGATACTAAATTGTAGGTTCCTCCTCTATCATGTACATGTCTGCTTGTATCTATAGGTCAGAGCAACCACTATCACCCATAAGAAAATTCTCAAATTCACAATAGAATTGTCCAAGTATGAATTAGCTAATATGTAGCTGTGAATCAACCTCCAACCAGTAAATATAAGCTGAAGAAATTTATTTGGAGGCCATAGGATGTCAGAACAGGCCCCACAGTATTCCTGAGCATTTAATTCAAGAACTTACTACGAGAGTTTCTTTAGAATTGTCAATATTTTCTTTTGTTTAACTCGTCATTTATTAGAATTCAATTATAATTAGCTACTAGCAAGTATCCCATGGTGATTGATGTAGTGCAAAGTAAGAATGCAATAGCATAAGTTATTTTTACTCATTATCATTCTTAATAAGATTACATAAGTTTCCCTTTCCTGCTCTCTTTTTCCGAACTGTCTCAGCTCTTCTTACCCCCCACCTTTTCTTCTTCAGCTCTTTCTTCTTGAGTCATGGAGTCCCTTCTCCTTTGTCTACCTGTCCTGCACCCGAATCTCTCTGTCCCTCTATCATGATTGTGGACCTGTGCTTGCAAATCTTTTGCCTTCTCTCGTACTCCTTTCCATACTTACACGCCCTTTTTGAAACATTGCTGCCTTTATTGAAGGTGATGACACTTTACCCATTCAGGTGGTGACGATGAAATTTGATGGAGTGTAAACTATAAAAATTTGTGTATGCTTTTCTTGGAATCTATTGGCGGGAATGACATTTTATTCTAGCACAACCAAAATACACTGTCTACATTATAAATTCTTTCAATAAGACCTCTATAATATACGTAAGTCAACTGACTTCAAAATATCAACCACACTCCTTATGCAAGTCAAGCAGACTGTGGGGTCCTGCCTCACCAGAATGAGCAATAGCTGGAAAAGTACAGAAATAGTGTATTTGTGTGCCCTGTATCTCTTAATTTACTAAGTAAGCATTCAAGTGAATGTATCATTCATGTCTATTCATCAATTTCTTTAGACAAAAGAGTGTTAATTTAGTTGTGTACTCATTATCATTTGTATGTGTGTTTGAGGGCCCATATAACACTGTAACTTGGCTCTCCACATTTAGTCTTACTTTATTTCTTGTCTTGATCACTCACTGTACCATTCTTCCTCATCTTAACTATCCTTATCCTGTACAAGGAGTGGGATTGGTTGAGGATAAGAACTTGGTGCAAGCAGTATAGATAGGCTGAAGGTGTTGGCAGGCTACTTTACCCAGCCATACAATTATCTGTGAGAGCTACCTGTGACTCCCACACGAGCTTCCACACAGACCTGCACCAATGTCAGCTATGAAAGGAGTATTATATCACAATATTCCTTGTGTGGAGAGCAACTCTTGTGTTGAAAGATAAACTGGAATAAAATATGGAATTTTTAATTTTAATTTTTTTTTCACCATAAAATTGTGGTTTTACATTTTTTGGGATAACTTTACTTTGCCTATTTTTTTCTCTTTGAAACTCAAAATATTACCCATCTGAAGCTCTTCAAAATGAGCTACAAGTATTGGCAGAAAACCACACCCACTAAAATGCTAAGGCATCAACGTCAGATAACCCTTACCCACCCCTGTGAATCTAAACCTCATCTACTTCAATATCAAGACTTCAAACACACATTCTTTAATATCTTTCTCACAAAGTGTACTACCAGATTTTTCTAAATTTTTTTTTGGCTTTATATCAATTTTTTTTATGAAAATTTGTAAAAAAAATGTGAATAACTCAATCAAAAAAAAATTTAAAAAAAAGTTGGTGGTTCGTTTTCAAGAGTAGAGCTTTCAGATGATATAAAAACATTTCTGTAAAAAAAAATAGTGGGAGAAAGTTATGATTTTTGGAAGTTTGACTTTTTCACTTTTGAGATAATTGCAGAAAACCACAACACAAGTTATCCAGCTGATAATGCCTGGAACAGAAGAAAATGAAGCATATGTTGCATTGTAAACACAGGTCCCTACACAAGAGCTAAATAAAGAGATGCACATGAATGCAGAAGCTATTGTACATATTATTAAGCTCAAATTTTAAGGGTCTTGTGCATCAATTTTTGCCTCAAAAAAGCACCCTGACTTATCTGACACTTAGTTTGCGCTTCTTTTCGACACATTTAGTACTAAATTTTCATCTTCTAAGAACAACTCTGGTGCATAAACTTACCTTCAATAGCTCTCCTTTGTGAAACTGTGTGGTGAAACCATTGGCTACTGTAGATACACAATAAACTAACCCCTGCCTTTCACTGTTGTTCTCTGAAACTGTCAGGAATGCCCAGGTTAGCGATGACGCAGCTCTAAAACACCACTAAACTTCCCAATAAAGCAAATCACACTTAGGCTTGCCTATTCTGACAGTTCCTGACATAGTGTTTGGAAGTTCAGGAGTGGATTCATTACCTCTACAATGCAATGCAATAGTAGAGCGCCCTTTAAAAAACATGAGGCTATAGGGAGAGTAAGCGCAGTCTCGAGGTTCATTCAAAAAAGTTTAGTACTGCTGCGCGTGCGTAGTCACTCACACGTGGTTAAATAGCTCTTCCTGTGTTTTTTTATTTTAAAAACTATAATGAGCCATGGTTGTAATTAAACGAGAAATGGCTAAGATGCGCTGCACAAAAACCATAAAGATTGGATTCTTTCTTGGAGGTGCGAGTACTGTAAGTAAGGATGACAAAAAAAAATTATAAAAAGAAATGTCCAATTAACCTGAAACTTGGGACACATTTTCAGAATGCTTCAACCTACAGAATAAAAATATAGAATTAAAAGTAAAAAAAATGAAAAAAAATTATTTTTTTTTAATGGCGAAGCCCCCCCCCCCTAAGTAGCTATTAAATAATGTCCTAAACTATTTCACCAGAAAGCTTTCAGTGGCTT
>WLWD01005766.1_pt1 | contig 55417 bp, 31 predicted proteins | sample 6712731 | NCBI WGS metagenome assembly WLWD01 (sample SAMN12718690, study PRJNA576275) | sponge metagenome | isolation source: marine sponge | host: Mycale hentscheli | place: New Zealand: South Island, Marlborough, Capsize Point | collected 2014-11-01 | reverse complement strand
GAAACGGTGCAGGGAGCGAGTAGCCAGCCCGAACCCTTAATTATGCCTGAAGATGTGAGTAAGGTGGGGGAGGGACATGGGGTGGATGAGGTGGAGGCTATGCCGAAACCAGTCCAGCCCCAGGCGAAAGCAAGTGTAGTGTCAAGCGCTAGTGAAAGTGTGAGTGAGTCGGAATCCCCTTGAGGAGTTGTTACAATTGAGTGGCGAGGAGGCTAGGTTATGTGAGTTAGCCAGTGAGATTGGCCCTGTGAAGGAGGGGTCAGACGGGGTGGAGTTCAGGAATGAGTTGTTGAAAAATGAGAGTTTGAAAGATTGGCGAGAACTGGGTAAAAGAAATGAGAGGGGATTTAAGTGCCATGATTGCGAGATATTTTGTTTGGCCGGGAATGGCGAGAGACATAGTAGATCATTGTACTAGCTGTGTGGTATGCCAGAGAAGAAGTAAACATAAGCCCAGACGTGCTCCAGCTGTGGAGAGACCAGTGTTGACTGAGCCCTTCGAGTTGGTTGCGATCGACCTTGTAGACCCTTTGCCTAAGGTAAGGGTGGGTGTAGATACCTACTGACGTACGTGTGTCTAGCCACTAAGTGGCCTGAAGCAGTGTCTCTGAGAAGTATAATGGCTAAGGCTATGGTTAAAGGGTTGTGGTCCATCTTCTCGAGGACCTCAATACCTGAGAGAATACTGAGTGATCAAGGGAGCCAATTCTGTGGGAAGGTAGTTAGGCAGTTGTGTGAAATGCTGGGAATCCAGAAGGTGAGAACGTCTCCATATCATCCAGAGAGTAATGGCGCCGTTGAACGGATGCATGGCACCTTTAAAGCTATATTGGGAAAGTGTGTGAGTGATAGGGTTGACTGGGTTGGTCAAATAAGTTTTGTTCTGTTTGTGTTGCGGCAGATGCCACACGCAGATTCGGGATTTAGTCCCTTTGATTTAGTTTATGGCTTCCATGTGAGGACACCGTTAGATGCCCTGTATCATGGGTTATATGAAAGGGAGAACGAGAAGTTGGGTGTTTGTGATTGGGTGATTACTGTTGCAGAGAGACTTGAGAGGATGAGAGACTGTGCGGCTCTTAAGAGTGCGAAAGGACGTGAATCCATAATGCTGTATTTAAATAGGGGAACCAAGTTAAGAGTGTTTAAGGTGGGTGAGTTAGTGAGTTAGTGTTATACCGTGTTCCAGGGATGACTTGTAAACTAGCCGATTCCTGGGAGGGACCATATAAAGTTTTAGAGAGGAAGGGAGAGGTTAATTATAGGATTGGTAAGGTGGGTGCAGAGAGGCATGTAAGGTGGTCCACGTTTAACTGTCTTAAGGTTTATAAGGAGAGATTTGAGATGTATAGGTTGGATGTTGTATTAGATGAGCAGAGTGATATGGGTTGCGTTTTAAATGGTATTTGTGATGGGTATAATGAGAATGAGATGACTAAGGTGTTAGATGAGTTTGAGGAATTGCATAGTTATTGGGGAGCTGAAAATCTAGCTCCCTACATTTAGAAAAACCACCTTACCTCCTCGTCAACTATTTAACTATAGCAAGTAATGTCCCCTTTAACAACTCATGTCCCTTTTAACAACCTAGTTAAGCCTCTGTAACTTCAAAGATGCACATTGAACAGTGGTGGCGGAAGCATTTTTTCATCGGTCAGGCAAATTCATACCTTCTATTTTCATAGCTCATTTTGTATTAAAGGAACAATGTTATTAAAATTTGAATTTGAAATAATAAAAGAAAATTAATGATTAGCTCAAGTTAAAATGATCCAAAAATTCTTCCTGCGCTCACTTCCACCAATAAATTCATGTTTGCAACTTAATTGACTTTTCTGGACAGTACTGCTCCAGTACGCTACCGCTGGAGTCGCCACAGGATGCCATACCAGTTCAGGTCGAATTCAACTGGTAAGTATCGTTATATAGTTTTGTACCCAGTTCTATTCTATAAATATCACTGCGCATGCACATGAAATATAAAGAGCTACAAGAGCCGACGTAGAGCGGTTAAGTACTTAGTCTCGCTGGCGAGACTGAAATAGTCACGCAGTTATGAAAAAGCAGTTATGAAAAAATTGGTCAGGCACTTATGAAAAATATCGGTCCGGCACTTGCCGGGTCTGCCGGGCCAGTTCCGCCGCCACTGTTGAATGTACTACATTGTGCCTAACACCTCTATCTGTTTCCAAGCAGGCAGTTGACACAATTTATTTCAGGAGGCAAGGGGAGAGGAGAGGAGGAGGCTTTTGCCCTCAATTCAGGGTGCAGTACCACCTGCAACTGCAGCACTAAACCACAGATGGAGGAGTTATGCTATGTATTTATTTCTCGTTTTCTGTTCAATGTACGCTTACTTTTGTTGTTGCAGTTGAAACAGACACCAACAGACAGCTCTTATAAACCAAGTTTCAAGAAAAAAGACCAACCAGGAACTGAGAAACACCAGTACAAATATTACGGCTATTCAGTGAAATTCAGGGGCGACCGTTGCAGTTACGACTCAAAATTTTTCCCCCAGCGGTATACTATGGGCTTCCCAACAACATTACAATGCCATATTTTCATATTAGTATTTATTTTCCATTTTTATAAATATTCTTATATTACTTTTTTTTGTATCCTATTAAAAAAACAACTCAGTGTAATGTTGTTGTTTTTTAATGTGGCGTGTACCCTGTGTACAAATATGAGTTCATTCTGGCCTTCCAATACGTCTGAATTTCAATTTTAGATACCGAAGCTAATTCATATTCATTTGATTCTTCGACCCTGCCCCCACTCTGAGCGTGCAATTTATTGTGGACAAAATTCCGGATGGTGATGGCTCTAATTAGAACTGGTAAGCAAACACTGAAGGAAAGTTACTGTGCAAGTGAGCCCGGCGCGGAAGAGTAGAATACTTCTGGAATGTACTGGAGGGTCCTAGACGATGAAGAAGCGGTGGTGTATTAATGAAGCCTGGAGTCACTAGTTTAGAATAGATATATCATGGCTCACAGCTGCAGGATAATCTGCTTGGGTGTCTTTGGAGAGCTTGACAATTGGTGAAGAGGGTGGAAGTTATAAGCAGTTTCAGTGTGTTAACTTCAACTTCTCAGGAGTTTTTTGGTAATTTTTTTCCATTCCTGTTACTGTTGTTAAAGATGAATAATTATATGATAATGAATGTGAATTATTACATTTGTTATTTATTTTATTTATTCACTAATTTAAAATTTTATTTCTAATATTTTATATTCATCATTTCGGCTATTTATTATCAATTATTATTAATTATATATTTAAAATAAACCTGTATCAAATTTTAATCATAGTACTTAGTCTAATCTACCTCACAGGAGAAAAAGGTGCTCGCATGCTCTTCATAGAAATAGGTAGGCTCCCATATCTCAAGAGAAGACGCAACCTTACGGGCAGGTTTTGTGGTATTCTACTGAATAACTTGATTACCACAGGTTCTGGGTTGATACTGCACCCTTTAAGATCCAGTTTGCCTCCCTAAGATTTGGATGATAGTGTTTACTGCGAATCTTGACTATAACTTATCTTAATTAAAATTTAACTCTACACTTGTCGACCAGGGCTAGCTAGGCTCGGATAAGTGTGATAGTAGCTAAGGTTGGGGCAGAAATCGTCACAGTGGAGTACACAGAAAGTTGTGGTAAGTATACATTACCACAAAACCTCGTGGAATTTTTTTGCTATGAATTTATTTTTATCCTTCTGTAATAGTGAGTGGGTCTAGAAAAAGGGACCTTATGACGCAAAGGGAAAAATTGAGTTTTTTAAGCTATCAGTAAGCTACACTTCACCTCCACTTGGTGCAAAAATACTGGGGGGTAAACCTTCAAAGCAGAGAACTGGCAGTTGAACTGGGCTGTATTCAGCAAAGCAATTGAACCAGAAATCGAGAAAACATATTTGAATTGTCACTTCCAGTATAATTGACATTCCGTTTACTTACCCGTGTAACGAATATAACCAAATCTTGCAGCCGCATGACGTTGACAGAGTGAATGAATGAACGAATGACAAGATGACGACTGTAACCCCTCAAGAGCACACTGAAGGTTAGCTAACACAGAAAGTCCCTTTCATTATTCAGTGCCATTAGTATGAATGAGAGTAGTGTGGATGAGGTAATTTAGCTGCTTGCTCTGAGGTAATAGTGCCCAATTCAGCATCACATCTTTGAATGGAAGTGTTAATAGATGTTACATTAACCACTCATTTATACTGTCAACCACCACACTTGTCAGGTTTCCATGGACTACTCACTGAATTCATACTAATGAAACACAAAAACTCTTGCTACAAGATGTGCTCCTTGACCATGTTACACAACACATGCACACACATACACCATTCAGACAGCCCTAACACAAGTATTGTGTGCTTGCCTTCTGAGTATTCATGTCCTTAGCAACCTCCATTGATGGTTCTCATGTCATCTCTGCATCACATAGAGATATTAAATAGTCAGTTATATCTTACAATCAGTGACAAAATTTCACTTCTATACCAAGTTGTGGCGAAACACATTGAATTTTCAGTAAATTAGTAATTCGCACTTTATATCTTAAAATCTCAATTTCTTAAAGTGAGGCTGCTAACTCCACCCAAAAAATATATTCCTTCACACACTTGGGGAGGTTGAGTACTACACAAATACAACTAGCTACTGTTTGAAACCAAACACAACAAGAACCTCCCACAGTAAAAAGTGAGCTAATTCTTAAAACGTAAAATAAAATCTTATGTATATAGATAATATTGTACCATAGTAAGTTCAAACCTCCCAATCAAATTGCTCAAAATGCGGTGAATATATTTCATGTATACCTCATAGGCAGCGTATTTTTGCCCCGAGCTTCTTTAAACGGTCCAATTAAATTTACGATTGGTTGCATTTCCTATGGCCTAAAGCCATGGTACCAGTCAGCTGCACCACTCGGTACGGTCCGTACGGAATTTACACTATCCTCGGGCCTTCAGCTCTCGGTTGTGTAAATCCCGTAATTACCTTTACCTCACGATGTAACCTATACTTATTTCCAATGCAAAAATTGCACACAATATAAGAAAAATAAGGAAGGAGTTCTGAGGATGATTCACATCTTGTGACTTTGTGGGACCTTCATCTACACTTATGTAAAGCTAGATCATTTCTATTCACAACCTCTATGTCTACCATTGAGCTAACATTTTACAATCAGGGAAATATTTTGAGCAAATCAATAAAATTCTAATTTGAAGGGGGCATAATGGAAATTGAGGGAGTCATCTGTATGAGTAATAGCACGGGAAACCGTTCTGTTCGGGATTAATTGTACGAGTAACGCGATTGAAATAGCATGAGGTGAAGCCAAGTGCTATTTCAATTGCTTTATGAGTGCTATTGATCCCCAGTAGCACAGGTTACCCATGCTATCACTCATTAATAGTAGGTCAGGTCAGTTTTTGTTTTGTTTCGTTTTCAACCTACGGCCCCTTCTAATCTGTTGAAAAACATTCTGTCTAATACGGGTAGAGCTTCTGTGGTAAAGAATGACATTGTCTCCAACTAGAAACAACTTGAACTCTACGTTTTCAAGATTAATGCTGCATGCGTGCGCACTCACCCGTACTATTTCACTTAGCTACCATGGTATTTCACTTAGTTTCCACTTAGTTTATGTGCTATTTCACTCAGTTACATGCTATTCCACTTTCCCAGTGTGATTTCAACTGAATAACGATTTTTCCCATATAGTTTGGAATGGGAAATTCATGTGCCATACTATTAAGAATGAAATAGTTTTAAAAAAATTTTTTTTTGCTTTACAGGGTGGGGGAGCCCAAATGGTCTAGAAAAACTCAGAACAAAATGAAAATAACTGCAGGAATAACAAAAGATCTGGCCTAAATAAGGTAAATAAACGATCCACAATATACTAGCTCAAGCTATATTTCAACTATTAACTAGTTTCTTAAACACGAAGGTGTCGTATAAAAGGGGGGTAGCCGGGGACATATTTCGCGATAAGTGGAAAATGGGCGCTGACAGTTTTTGTCACCGACTCCCCTTTAGTAGCATTACAGCAACTTAGCGCACACAAAAGCTTGGAAACAAAGTCATGAGCATCTTAGAAGACGAAATAAAATAAAAAACAAGGGAAAAAACAAGAACAAATGGCGGGATCTAAATAGAAATGAAAAAGTACTGTTTGCCATTGACGCAGCTAATTCAACTGCAAAAGATATACAGCGTGCTGTCAGAGTTCTCCAAGATACTATCCTGAGGGTTCATCTTCAATCAAAAAATACTTTGGTACATACACATGGCATTGATAGATGGACTTGAGTATTACTCGCAAAAATGATTACATATAGCTGTTTTTTAGTTAGGGCACTTGTTGTAAACATGGTGTGGATTGACTTGAAAGGATAGTGAGCTACGTATAATGGAGGGTTCTCTTGACTTTATTTTAATTTGATAGGAGCTAGAGGTAAAAGGGCATGCCTGGGATTCTTCCATTTATACCCGGACCTCCGAAAGGAGTTCAGAATGTGGTATACGAGGCCACAGATTTCCCGTACGAAGAATAGCATTGAATTATAAAGACGACCTCTACGTTTAACAGGTCACTTGAATCCATAATAATAAAATTAGCAGGTAAAGGATAATCACCAGGACTATGATATGACAATTAGCAGGTGAATGACATTGACAGCAAGATTAAGTTAAATCTTGCAGCTTAAACTAAACTGGTCATTAGATAAAATACTCTATAGAATTTGATAAATATACTGATGACTCATGTAGAGATCTGGCCAACAAATACACATCCATAAAGCCAGTAAGTAGCTTCTTACCCAGTAGGAGCTCATGACAACAGAATGAGACGTGAAATTCGTTGCTTATTATCCATACTGAATTAGACTCCTACATCACAAATAGTAAATATTCAATAACTATTGGTGAGCTTAGCAAAAAATAAAAATAAAAAAAATTAAAAAAATTAAAAATAAATTAAAAAAACAAAACAACCTAGCTATTATATAACTGAAGCACCTACTCATGAACCCTCAGCACTACTATGCACTAGCTAGCTTCTACAAAATCATTTCTCAGGCAACAAGAATAATAATTTATTTGGCTATTCCTAGTCAAGTATCAATACTGCTCCAGCAATGAAACTGGTAGATGTAAATGTTATCTTCATAAGGAGTAGCTAAATGCAAGAACGAACACAAAGCCAACCAGAACCTCAGGTACGCCTAATGGTTATCATCACATATGCTTGAGGCTTGTGAGCAGACAAGAAATTAGTAAATTAACACTGGTGGACATTACAGATGAATGGAGCATAAACCACTGCCTCAAATCTCTGCAAAAGGCTTAGGAAGTCTAACACAAGATTTTCAATAGAACACTCACAACACCACTGAACTGATACATGTGCCTTTACCATGTGACATGTCAACAGTCAATCATGAACAGTATAATACCATGCAACTGATACATATGGTGCCATATGTAATAACCAAGTCAAGCCTTCACCTGTACCATATCTATAATGACTTATAATAAAACCAGCAACCTGTTTTGTTTTTGTTTTTTCATTTTAAGGCCATATAAACACAATGTGTCTCCTGTTATTCCTCTCACCCTACATAATAGCAACTCAAAGGTCACACAGATGTCACGTAATCAGTTACGCACTGGTCATGATCATAAAATCTTCCAATCACCTAAAACATAACTACATGAAACTAAAACAAAGGGACCACATACCTTCCCAATTGAGGCTTACGTCTTACTTATAGGGCTCACAAGTAGTCTCTAGACTGAGTGTGTGCACACACTTACCCTATGCTACCTCCTCAGAAATAATGATAAACTCTATTTCCCAAAATCTGGTCCATCTGTCCAATAGCATATGGTAGTACAGCTGGGAGATATACCAATATTATCATTGCACTTTGAAAAAAATATCATGCATGAGCGCTGAGGGTTAATCACCATCATTTGCAGACCAACACAACCCACATACTCTATTATATACATTACACACACAGCTCTATGTCCTTAGACCATAATTCATTGTAATTAAATGCATTTTGATAGCAGACTGAAATTTAAACCTTTGTGGGTCATGATCATTGATCATAAATCACATACATACCTGGTACACCTCCTGACACATCTCACTTCAATGAATTGAATTGTGTATGTAGTGGAGAAAGTGTAGTTACAGTGTCAACTTCACAAAATAAATTACAGCTGCTCAGTCCAGGTACAAGCCACCACATCTAACCACATACATCATATACAGCTCAGAGACTGAACTCTGTCTGTAACACAATGCATGCACACACTGCAACTATTGAAGGTGTAAAAACATTAGTGTACCAAACAAATAATAAAAAACATTACTTGCCGACAGACCTCTTCCTCATTATGGAATGAAGTCTTAGTTTATTTTAGGCCAAACAAACAAAATACCTTGTTTCTCATCTGCACCTTCCTGGGTGATACAGCCACTTCAAAATTTATTATGCAGGTCAAGCCCACTGCTTTAACCACACCCCTACTACCTCATACTTGTTATATACCATTTCAATATTTTTCCTATAGGTCAACTACATTATCGCAATTTCCAAAATAGTTGATGAGAAACAAGAAATGTGGTTTCAATTCACACTATAATTTAGTACACCATCAGGCCAGCTATACATTGCACAAATGAAGACATGCTACAGGTGCATTTAAGAGGCTTTGGATTCATCTAAAGGAAGGTGAGTGGCTACAACTTGTGAAGAATAAAAGTGATCTATATCAAAAATTGTAAACACTATTCCTAAAGAATATTTCAAGTTATGTAATACGCAATCACAAAATGAAATAAAAATCGCTTGGAAGTCTACACTACAATACAGGCTTCCATACTTACAGCAGCTTGCAAGTGGTTTTTTCCTTCATTTTTCTTCTTTTCTTAATACTTATAGCAGATACACGGTAGAATAAGACCATCTTGGTATTTGGCAAAACTAAATAAAAATAGTTATTCTTATTACTAATGTTTAACATAATTCAGTCGCTATATGGAGTAAATCATCAGATATTTCTGTGATCTTAATTTTTTTACCTGATCATTTAAACTAGAAATAAGTTTACTTTAGCATCCTTAAGCTATACTACACTTCAATATCACTTGAGTGGGATAGACTAGATAGGTTTCACTTAGTGTCAATCTAAATTACTATTTTTAAGAAACATTTCATGTTGTGTGTGTGGTCCTATAAAATGAGACCATACACACTATACACATAATTAAACGTAAGTGCAACTAGAAAACTAAACACTACTAATCTCTTAGCTACATCACCTATCCAAATAATAAAGAAAGCTCAGGGTACCAAATTTTACTATTATTAGCAAGAGCCAAAGTAACACTAATGCTCGTACAGTCACTAGTCTCACAAGAGCTAGTTTGTACGCAGTTTCAAACTCCCCACGAAACCCCTAACCTTCTTCTAGCGTTGCTATCGCAGTCTCTTTCACCAGACACTCCTAGCATCAAACTCCATCCAGAGCGCACGCGGTAAGCATGGCCAATCTCAGAAGGCGTGGACTGTTGCTATAGTTACAGTTACTTAAAAAAAACAATCGGAAAGTTCGCTGATGTTTCGTAAGTAAGTGGGACAGTATTAAGCTCGTCTATTGCCCTCTCTCAAGATAAAGCATCTTTAAAGTGTTCTGATAAACCTGTCAACATTCAGTTCATTATCTCTTATAAATATTCATGCAAATGTCTCCTCTTGGGACTCATGGGCTGAGCTGCAAGTTCAGTGTAGGCAGACATTCTAAGTAAACTGTTTTAAATGATATCATCCACCTCGCTCAGTCAGCTGCTAAAGTCCCCTCCAGATTGAAACCTCCTGGCTTTTCCAGATCCAATGATAAATGATTGAATTGCATGATTTTAGTGCCATGGAGGAATGCTGGAAGACCTTTTGTATAGGATGATGCCACCTGTCCAGACACTAGACCGATGTGTCTCTGGCAACTGGTGAACTATGTGGTACTAGCTACTTCCTTCAGAAACTCTCAGCGGCATTCCCGCCTATCCATCCTTGGATTTTTAATAATTTAAAAATGGTTATTATTATTATTATTTTATTATTATTTATTAATAATTGATAATTGTTACTAATGTGTTAGCTTCTTAAATAAAGTTAAATGTTTGTTTGATATAGTTTTTAGTGATTGATATAGTGAAAGTTTTATAGCTCTACTGACCAGACTTCTGAGTTGAGTATTCTGCATGCCCCCAGTGATCGTTAATTCAACTAAAACATCTGCTACTGACATAACAAGCAGTACTTTTAATTGCATTGCCTAAGATGTTACTTTCAAAAAATGATAGTAAGATTAATATGAAAGTCACCTTGAACACCATGTCACTTCTCCAAACTATACTATGCTATGATGCAAATTGTGTTATCCACAGTTACACCACACTAAAGGCTACATGCCTGAGCATGACTCCTAGGTTGGTCTTTGTAGCTATACTATGTTATTAATAATGGATACATTCATGTGTATTAGGTGTTTTTCAGTCAGGTCATTTTTTTTTTCTTGACATGCCCAGTTATGAAATTCTTAGCCATTATAAGGCAGTATACAACAGTATATTATTCATACATCTCATTCAAGAGATCAGTATTATAACTTACTATAACTATAACTACATGTATGTTACAACTGAATTTTAAATGAGTTGAGTTAGTGTTTCCAATAACGTGGAGGAATCTGGGAGTTAAACTATTTGAAATATATGGTTTCTTCACTGGTCGCAGCGTAGGGTATGTTATTATTACTAGAATTTCGCTGGGGCTGCACTTCGGTGCTCTTCTTTACATTTGATAAAGTTATAGCAACCGCCATAGTGTATCAAAGTCTAAGTATATTAGAAAACAAATTAATGACATGAAACCAAATTGATGATTGTGAGTTCAAAAAGAAGTGTACAAATGAAGTGGGATATGATAGAATGCATGACAACAGGTGTAAATTAACAAGTTAAGCTGGAATGTTCATGGTGTCTTTTCCAGTCATCTTGAGGGGGGGCAATTCATTCTTGGTCTGGAAGATCCGTTAGCAAGAGTGGCTTTTTATGGGCACATGTACATCTATATAGTTGAGCAGCAGTCTTCCTTCTCTGCTCTTCCTTCTCCAGCCCTCTCTTTGCCTCGTTCTCCATCCCTGCTGTTCACTTTCCCCTCCAGCTACTCCTGTCCTGTGGGGTCATGTACCACGTCTACTCTCTCTATTCAAATCGCGTCCTGTCCCTCCATCATCTTGACACACACACACACACACACACACACACAATAAAAAATATGTATATATACTTTTGGTGGATTATAAATTTTTGACATCACAATTATAAATACTCAGATATGTACTAGAACACCTGTTACACTAAAAATATCCATCTATTAATAATATAGAATAAAGATGACCTTTGATCATTGAGACCACCTACCTTGGTGATGGCATGAGATTGACAGTTTGATTGAAACCAAGCGAGGTTTTGGTTATTTAACAACCGGATGTGAGTGCTACAGCTTTTTTTTTTTTTTTTTTTTTTTTTAAGTCTGCTACAGTTGATACACAATAACTCAGCAAATGCAATTAACTGCCACCTAGAAAATAATATGCCAGTACTCATTTCATGACTACAACTGTGTTCATTACCTTACCACAACCATAGTCTTGCCTTAGTTGAAAAACAATAGAAATAATATTTCACAGAAAACACACACACATATTATATGCCCATGCAATGTGCTTAAAAGGATCTCTGCATGAGGTGGAATAGCTGTGGTGAAGAGTTGCCAATGATTGAGTACGTGTCACTATAATCGGCAATAGCAGTCTTAATTGAGTGCTGAGACTCTCTGCATGCTGATTCCAAAATTACTGCTGCCTAACTCTCAGCTATTTGGCCCAGGCAGTAACAACAGACACAAAATCCAAACTGTAATAGTGCTGCCACAAACTTACGGACATACAATACACACACATATAATAATTGTTACATGAGCAAGCATGATGTGGTGAGACATTTCATGAGCAGGCTGACTTATTTTCATGAGCCAAAGATGAGCGAAAATAAAGCTTGCAGAATGAATTATCTTGCTACACCTGTGTATACTCTATGCTAGATAAATATATATCTTCACTGCAAACTAAGCTTGTAAAGTTGGTAGTGTTAGTTCAAAAGGGGCTCTTCCACACTGTTAGCCAATGTTTATTGGCTGCTTTGACCTGGATAGATAGTTCTTGTAGAGAAAGATAGCTGGGGAACTAGTAAGATTGGTGATTGCTACAGTACTACCAGTGTATTTGAAGGTAATGAGCTTGTGCAATTCAGCGTGTGATATTGTGAAATATGCCATGGGTCATAAACTTGAAAATATTATTGTGAAGATATCGAGCATGGAATAAAATATATTATGGACAATTAAAAGAATGCTATCATTTTACTCTGCTGCGCTAGTGTGCGGATAATTATTAATAAGTATATGTGAATGTATGTATGTATGTATGCAGTGTGGATGATAACTATACGTCAATGCTCAGACAAACGTCAAAACAATTTAATCTTGGTGTGATATTTAAAAATCTGGTATGACAAATGTTACTATATTTTCATTGCTTTACAGACTGTGCACATGTAGTACATATTGGTATTGCTTTATAAGCTTCAAAATGAGTAAAATTAATTCATATTATTGATCAATCATATTTAAAGAATTGATCATCATTTAATTATTGTGTCAATAGTTCTGTGAAAAAGTATATTGTCTTGTTCGTGGCCTTAGCTTGTTGTGAGTGCAGTAGGTCACTGAGAGTTAATGCTGAAGTGTACTGTTGGGCTAAAATCATAAACTAAAACTAGAAGCCAGAGTGCAAAGAAAAAGGGACAAAAGAAAAGAAGAATTCCCAGTTAAAAAAACAACAACAACAACAACAACAACAACAAAAAAATAATAATAATAAAAAATAAAAAATGGAGGAAAAAAAAAGTGTCCTTGCCAAGGATTGAACCATAGTTGTTAACATTGAACTTTGAAGCAATGGCAAAGGAGGCAAAAACTGCTAACTGATATGCCAGAAAAACACACCCGCAAAATGCATGATTATAACCAAATCTGATTGATTATATGTACTTACGTATGGGTGTGGCTAATCCAATAAATATAAGTTGTACAATGGAGGAAATGATACTTTTGTGCACCACATGAACACTATCAAACACATGCACACACACTTCATCACCTACATGTTCAAACCTTCTTACACCAAATCATTATTCACCTAGGTGATACAGGAAGCCCATTACAGCACAAAATGGGTATACACATTGGCAGTATACTCATCACACATGTATGTGCACATGTGTGTGTGCGTGTATATGTACACAAGATTTCAAAAAATATTCTGAATGTGGAAAGAAATTAGTGATAATAGTCCAAATTTTTAAACTATAAGTTTCACTCTATATAACTTCAAGTGCACATAGTGTGCACTAAATGGAATTGAATAGCCAGTAGTGTATAATTACTTAAAATATATTGCAAATACATCTTTACTAGAATGTATTGTACTAAATCGTAATACTACTATAGGAATGAGTACCAACAGGTCGTGAATGCCAGTAGAGATTGACATGTTCAATTGGTTATATAGTTACGCATCGCACGGACACACATGGATACATTACGTGGTATTACAAGATAAAAGTGGGCAGAGACAAGTATACTCAGGGTGTAATATGTATGCACTCATAATGATTACAGGACTGTAATATTAGCCAAATGACGGCGAGTTACTCGAGTCACATATCACAGGGGTGTCGGAACAGGTACGGCAATGGCCACACCAATATTTTACAACAAGGGAGCGTGTCAGCCATTTTTCACTTATAGCGGAACATGTCCCCAGCTACACCGCCTTAATATGCGACCTCTTCGTTTAAGACTTATAGTGACTCGTAAGACATGGACAGCCACACTACTTCTAGTGGTGCCATGCTGCTATTCCAGAATTGGTAATGGTCATGAAAAGTGCCTGAAAATACCCAGTTGCCTGCAGGAAAAAAAATAAAAAAATAAAATATTATTAGTGAGCGGAGCGAGCGAGACACTCTCATGGGTAACACAATTGAAAACAGGGAATGTTTGTTTGTTTATATGTTTGGACGTACGTATGTCATTTTGTACTTTGACCCTCTCGTAATTTCGAGTTGACTCAGCGTTCGACCCCGTTCCAAACATCACTAAACAGTATCCTCCGGTTTAACCATTACCCGTATCACCCTAGAAATTGAATTGTTTACTGACACTTTGAATTTTTTTGTGGGTGCAGTTTAAACTCAAAAACTTACTGGAGTTCCATTTCTATCGAGTTAGTTGCGGTGTAGTTATAAGCCCTAAGCAACAGTATTTACTTGAATTTTCATTGTCAACTAGACTTACCACGAAGGTAAGTCTTGCGTACGTATGTTCAGTTATGTGAAAGTATTGTGCGTTACAACAATTACTAAGAATATTCCAAAGAAAAAGTTTAAAGAACGTGACTTGGCTTTTTGTTTCAATTCAAATAGTTTCGGGTGTGGTTACTATGGCATTGAATGCCTTTACCGTATAATACATAATTAAAAAACTCCACTTTTTTTAGTAGCTTGAATATTAGAAGTTAAAACCAAACGTCTAACACTTTTTTAGTAGCTTGAATATTAGAAGTTAAAACTAAACGTCTAACACTCCAGTGTAGTATTAGGCTCGCTCGCTATTTGTGCTCAAGAACATCACTAGTTACATTTTCATGTTACCGAACTGGTCGTCATAAACTTGGCGGTGAAAGGGTTAATGAATCTTACATTATCTGGAAATCACAGGACCATAGAAATACTTGACTCCAGCCCCTGTGTAACAATGACTAACTATCATGTGTACCATTACTTTTCTTCTTTCACTTTCATTTACTTCATTACTGTAGCTATGTGTGTGCGCGTGTGAGACCAGGTGATTGTGCATGGCTATCATCAGGTCATTGACCAAATGATCTGGGAACTCTTCACCTTTCATTTGAATTCAATACTTTACAAATGAAGAGTTGAATCAATATAATGTGTGTGTGTGTGTGTCCCGCCACACATACAAATGGTTTCAAAGGATTATTCCGTTAGTAAATGAAGTGACAAGAGTTCTAAAAGTTCAGACTCTAAGTCGCTCCCTATATATTTCAGGTTGTCTAAGTGTGCATTAAATGGAAATATCCACAAGTCAATTAGAATGAGTAATAAATATAGTAAATAAGAAAATAATTTCAAAAGGCCTCTTTCTTGTTATTGGAGTTAAGAAGTCATTCTAGAGTTCCTCACCTCTAGTTTTGAAGTCCAGGAGTCATCACGTGTACACCAGTGGAGTAGTCACTGCACTATTACACCTGCCACTTCACACTCCTACATTGAAAGTGTATGTCTCAAGTAAAACTAGCTCAACATAATTCAAGATTCTCGGATTTGTGTTGCGTGCTTGTAATTCCAACACTTGTAGACATTAAACAGGCTAGTTTAGTACAGTAGAAGTTGTTAAAATTTACACCTTCCATATTATATTATATTTATATTAACTACCACAAAACTTTATGAAAAATTGGGGCAAATGTCTCCACGAAAGTCAAACTAATATCTGGGATATGTGTGTGTGTGTGTTGTGAGTGTGTGTGTGTGTGTGTGTGTGCATATGTGGATGATGGGGGGAGGGGAGCAAAGGGAAGCAAAGTACTTCCCTGTCTAACTCAAGTACAGTGGAGCCTCCCTATTCCAAATAATCTTCCATGCCCCTGGACAACAAAAAAGCCACAAAAGTTTACCAATTGATGAAATCACAAAGAAATCATTTCCTTAAAAGATATTACTGCTCAGTGTCATAATTGAGCAGCACAATAGATAATACAGGCTAAGCATCCCCAATGCACTTGCCACAGTCTGCCTTACGCTGCTCATACGGAAAGAAGTTTATTACAAATGACGCTGATTAAATTAGACTAAGATTTAGGTTAGCCACAGTTATCTAATGATGACTAATTGACATTTGGAAGGAAAAAAAATCATATCTCAATGTATTCTTTTTTTTTCTTCTTGTAAATATTGAGTACAATTAATTTTAGGATGTCTTTAATCCCTAAGGGGTGGGGGAAGGGCGGCAAACTAGATTTAAGAAGATGTACAAGCCCCCACCCCTCCGCTCCCTGAAAAAAAAAAAACCCTGGTTTTACACAAGATAGAACAATACCATATAACTGTGGTTAGGAAGAAAACCGATGGGTCTAGCCACTAGTACTACGGCTTCAAGCCATGAAGGCTGAAACATCATCCCTGAAGTTAGTACAGCTAGCAACAGTCTTAGAGAGAATCATTCCTGGCATCACGTGATAAAATGCAGAGCAGTGGTAGAATATGAGAATGAAGTTAAAAGTCATGCAAACACGCACACACATACAAAGCTCAACCGTGGTAATTATATATGCAATTTGGCAGCGAGCAAGACACTATCAGGGACAACACAAAAAATCAGGGATATATTATTGTATATATCATATATGATTGGACGTATGTATGTACTTTGACTCACATTTGTTGTGTTCATTCGTTACCTTGGTTAACAACGCGCTGTTTGTCATCACTGTTCATACTTGAAAATTCATTGCCCAAGCCACCAAGAGACTACACTGTAAATTTTGTGTTGGTATATATCCAGTGAACGCGTGCATGTGAGAGTGTTGTGTGTTATATGTGCTGACTAGCTAAGAACAAACAATAAATATACATTTGCTGCTTTATGTGTTAAGCTTCTTAGGTTCCTTCCTGTTTCTTTTGTTAGTAAGCAAGTCTTATATAGAGTTAGAATTTATACAGCGCAATAATTCCTTGGAAAAGCTTGTTTGTTTTTTTAAGTCCCAAAAATTGCTGTGAGTGGTCTCGTACGCTAATTTAATTAAGTCAGCCGTGTAAATTGTTTAAACAAATTGTGCATGATGATTTTTATGAAGATGAATTTTTACCCTTTCACCTTATATGTCAATTTTTTTTTACTGCAGCACATCACAAGCCTTTTCCCCTAGGACTGTGTATATGAGTGGGTGTGTATGATTGTGTGCTTGCGTACTTGAGCTACAGCAGAAGGATGGGTGTGTATTCAGTGAAACTACACCACCTTGACTACCATACAAAAAACATTGTGTACTGGCTATAAATTATATAATACAGATAAGCTTTAAATAAGAATAAGAACAAAACAAAAACAAAACAAATGAAGCACCAAAGGTGCGAACCCTCAGTGCTATTAAACATTACCTAGCTATTATAATAATATAATCTCCTTCAAAAAGAACAAAGCAATCTGTTAGCTATTTTAATGAGGCATCAATATAGCTCAAGCAATGAAAACAGTACATGGAAATGCTGTCTTCATAAGAGAAGCTAAACTAGCCAGAAACACTCACTGTTATAGTTTTTCAACGTGAACTTCACTTCATTCAAATACGTTGGTTAACTTCCCTGAGCATAAAGCAAACTACACTGCGGGCTGCAAGAAATTATTTGCTCAAGTGATTATGATGTGACGCTAGGGAGCTGAAAGCTTCACGTTTCATCAACAATTAGCCCCAAATAAAAAAAAAAGTAGCACAATAAAAGGTCCTAAATCTTCTTTCTGAATAAGTTTATACCTAAATCAACGGTTAATAGTCAGTAATCTCCAAAATCAGAACATGACAGACAGACTGACAGGGCAACTACTACTACCCTCTTGCGCATGCACTCTTAGGGTTAACAAACAAACAAAAAACAACAACAACAACAACAACCACCAACCAACATTGTCTGTTGAATTTTTTTTAGCAAATTAACTGTCTACCAGTCCCACACATCGTGACTTATAAGACCTGCAACTACCTCTATGAGGTCATAAGACTTACATTTGGTAATGGTCATCAATACTATACTGTATCATGCTAAGTTGCTTATGGCAGTAGTGGTTGTCATGGCTCCTATGACTTGTCCTAGTCTTATTCTATGAACTGCATGTGAAAAATGGCATTTTTTCTTCCCATCACTGCACACTGGTGGGACTAGCTAAAAATATTTGTACGCACATTTTATAGACACACACATTTAAATTTGACGTAAGACATACACATTTTATACATTCCCCCGGAATCCTGGGGAGATACGTTAGGGTAACCAGACCCTTCTGAGCAGAGCGATTAGGTAAAGGGTCTGGCCAGCGAGACTACATGAAACCATGGGCCTAAAACAAAGTAGAAAATATAATATGTTGAGTTGCATGCAATGATTATCTCCCCTTCATTGTCCAGGAGCACACTAAAGGATGTTAGGGTGGCCATGGGAAAAAGCTATGAGTGAGGATAATTTTGGTGGAGCATGTTTTAGAATAATTCAGTAACTAGAAACCATTCCAACATGCACCCACACTTTCTCACAAAGAAATGAAAATTTTCAAGAGTACTATGAAACAAACAAACTGACGAGCCCTTGTCATACTAAAACTACCACAAAATATCACTATCATAACTTAGAAAAAATTGTTCAGGAAACACAACTTCACCAGGAAAAACAAATGACCTGGGTGACCCTGTGCAGCTAAAATACTTAGAAACCCACAGACTGCTAGCAATAAAACTACTTACCCAGAAGCATAAGCTTCCTTCAAGTTCACCAAGAGACACAGTAGCGTACCGTATTACGAATCAGTAGACTAGCGCGCAACAATAATTTAGACGACCACTTCCAGTCGAGAGTTTTAATGGTAAAGCGTTTTTAACTTATTTAACCTGGCGATACTTACCTACACATAACTGGAAAAGGGTTTTCCATGAGATAATGCAGTATCTTTGCCTACAGTCCCGCAGTTCTTATCAAAAAACTCATTTCATTGGTTAATCAAATCATGTGACCAATTATAGCGCCGCGCGTGACCAATTATAGCGCCGCGCAAGGGCTAGGGCTAGGGCTAGGGGACCAATCAGAAGAATTCTTTGATAAGAACTGCGGGATGGCTCATCTTTGCGAGGCTGCTGGGGAGGAAACAGCGTTATTTTAGCGTCTAGCGCAGCGAAGTACTTAGGGCCTGAGGGAGGTAGTTCACGATGCACAGAGCCGCCTATGTCTACGCAACAGTACATAGCCTAACAAACATTTAACGTAGCTACATTTTCATCAATGCCGTTGGAGGGACATTATACACTCAAGGTGGGGTCACTATCTAATTGTGTCTTTCTCTGGAAGGACCTGGGACCTGAGTGATCAAGCAAAAAACTACACCAGTATAAAACTGTGCAGTGGTATGCACACTGGATATGCTGGCGCTTATGAGGGATTCTTCTTCAATTAATCATCAGCCAAGTTACAGTTCCTAGCTTTCTAATTTCGCTTAATAATATAATGCAAGAAGTTAACTAAACAATTAGTTAAATGCATTTAATAGTTAACTAACAACATTTGGACCCTTCAGTAAACCATGAGTAAAACAAAGGTGTAAAAAAACAGACCTGTAAAACTACAGTAAAACATGGTACAATGTTTTACTTAAGGTTTCCTGTCAAGTAAAACTAAGTATGTTTTACTAAATGAGTAAACTATGCAGTAAATCTTTAGTGTAATAGTTTCCTCAATTTAGTAAAACAAGCACCTTCAAGCAGTGATAGATGCAGAGTAATCAATTCAATTTCAACTCTTTCACTTACTAGTAGTTCTATTAGTTGATCATGCACTGGTAATAATTGTCACTGTGGCGGATGTTTCAGACTTATAGTAACATAAAGCACCAACTTAAAGTTAAAATCTAGTGAGTAGAGACTTGAAATTTGCTTCATGACAACCAATTGGCTATAGAATATACGTGTTGAACAACCTCGACATTTTGAATAATAAAACGGAGCTACAGTGAATGTTCTTTCTGCCCCATCCAATAGATACATTTATTGCTTACTACCCCTTAAAGCAAGCAACCTCTGATTTATGATCTGCTGAAAGATGCTCTTTCAATTTGGGAGTTCTACTCTTTTAGTCTAATAGTGATAGCTGGACAATCATTCAGTGATACCAATATTTCTCCTGCATACCTAATATCTGATTTTTATTGGAATGAAATTTTGAAATATTTCTAGAGAAGAATAAAATATATAAAAAGTCCCTAAGAAGAATTTGAGAAGCAATTGTGCATAAATTTAAAAAAAAATAGAAATAGAGTAACTAGCTAGCTAAAGCTTATTTTTTTCTTGATAGTAAAGGAATACTAAGGGTGCTCAAGCATTGGACTTTTGTCATAGATATAGGCCAATGGACATATGGGGTATGCTTGTATGCTTTTCACTCTTTAGCTAAGCATTCTCGAATTTATTTCCCACAACACCCTTGCGCATACTTCAGCTACCTCACCTAGTTTCCAACCTGACGTTTTAACTAAATAAATTCATCACTGATCCATAAATATACTTAGAGCAAAGTTAATTCCGAGATTATTCGTACATCCAGCCCCAGCAAGATCAGTGCGTACGTCCTTCCAGATTTGTTTGTTAAACGATTGTAACTATAACAACAGTCCGCGCCCACCCGGTCAGCGTTAGAAGGAAGGTCACGATTTTCTATTGTCAAGTCTCAGTAAGTAATACGCTGCTTGAGCTGGGTGGAGTGTCCCTGTAAGAAGGTTAGAGATGTTTTGGTGACTTTACTTTACTCTGGAGCTGCATATGCGCGTGCAAGTTGAGACTTATGGCTAGCTATACGAAAATGTATTTACTGTTAGCTCTTGTGTATGTAGCTATAGCTAAGATTTGTTAGGTTTCTGTTGCTGGTTAACCTGACCTTTCTTAAGTGATGTAGCTGAAACTTGCTGGTTGCACCAACCATGGGTATTCGCTGTGTGATCTCATTTTTATTACATATGCACTTGTGCAGGGCTGTAACTAGAATTATAGCCATAGGTCATTGCTATACATTTTGGTGTAATTCATTGATCAAGTCATGGACAAGAAAAAATAGCCCTCTAGTTTTGTGAGACAGAAGGCATAGTAGTAGAAGAAACCTTGAATTAATTGTATGATTTAGTTACAGTTTTAGGTGTGCCATAAACTACTCTGACAGAGAGGCAGCTGGATTCACTGACATTTGGTTGCATCAATTCATGTAGAACCCTACCTCCAGAAGGAGTGCTTCAACTGTAGGGCTATTCTGGACAGAGACAGAATTAGTTCATTTATTTCTTTTTAGTTGCATAACTGCAGTAATGTCTATGAACTTATACTTTATTGAAATGGGTATAGCTGGCTACAGGTACATGTGCTCAGTCTCCATGACTGTGTTTTATTCATTTTACATGTGCTGAGTTTCCATGGGAGGCATGACAGTGACAGATAAGCCATACCAGTATAGTATGTGTGAGAGAGCATTCGTACACAAGCAAGACATAGATAGACACAGATGTGTCACCACTCGTTGAAAACATTACAGTTCTGTGATTTAGTCTGTCACTTGTGGCAGAGAAGCATCATCTAATTGGTGGATTTCTTTCAAAGTTCAAGGTATGTGTGTGTATGTGTGTGTGTATACACATGTTTCTGATGTACGGTGAAATGTGCCAGAGATTTCAGTGAGGTCATATGCTCCCTATAGTGAATCTAGTCTAAGAAGGCTATGCTTTATTTGTATATGTACATTGATTTTATCTAATTTTATGGGGAGGGGGGAGGGGGGGGGGAGGGGGAGGGGATCCAGACTAACCTCACTGACTTTCCTTCATAATTTCCGTTATAATTATCTCAAGCATTCTTGCTGGAGTTAAAATTCTATGCTGGCGTTTAAGTGTCGCGACCTTTCTTCAAATCCCCTCCAGTCACACTTACACACACATATATACTTGTAACTCTTATTAAATCTCAGCGCACATGCGGGTTATAGTAGTGCGTTTGTCTGCCTGTCTGTCTGTCTGTCTGTCTGTCTGTCTGTCTGTCTGTCTGTCTGTCTGTCTGTTTGTCTGTCTGTTTGTCTGTCAGCATTCCTTTTCATGAATGCTATATTACTGTAGCACGTGTATAATGAATAAAACAGAGCCATGGAGACTGAGCACATGTACACTAGCTATAACGCAATATGGCATTTCCTGCCATACAACCTGTGCTAAATCCAGAGACTAGCCACAGTCTGTATATTTTGATGTATGTTGGTAAGCTTTTAACAAAAAGTAGTCGTAATAAAATGTTGATGTAATGCCCCCTAGGCATCACGTCACAATCACATGAGCAAATAATTTCTTGCAGCCAGCAGTGTAGTTTGCTTTATGCTCAGGGAAGTTAAACGGAGTTGAAAAAGTGAAGTTTCGCTCTAAAAATGTATACTGGTGAGTATTTCTGGCTAATTTAGATTCTTCTCTTATGAGAATGTACCATTTTCATGTGTGTGTGTGCGTGTGCCAAAGTATTTCTTGATTGAGCAGCAGTACTGTGGCATCATGCTGACATCCTGTCAATGGCAATCAGTACTCTTCTTCCTTCAATATTTTTATAGCCTGCCATTTTTTGTTTGTTTGTCTTGTACGACATTGTTTCCTATTTGCGCACTAAGTTGCTATTAACGCATACTAAAATCGTGTCGGGAAGTTGGTGACAAGAACTGATAGCTGCCATTTTCCACTTGTTGCGAAATATGATCCCCAGCTATGCCCTTTTATATAAGTAGACCTCTTTAAAATTATTTATCAATAGTTTTCTTCATTACTATAATTTCCGTAGTTTTTCATGTAAACTATATAATGTGCATATTTTATTATTTTTCTTTCAGACTTTGTATTTTCTGGTAGGTGTGAGCTGGCAATCTACACTTGGATTCCAAACTGGAACACGTGAGCAAATTCACTTCTGATATAATTGATCCTATGCGGTACATTACAATGCAGTGTTGGGTTAAAGTAGTGGGCTTGTTCTTGGCCCACTTTTGTGAGGCCCCAACAGGGCTAGTGATTGTGTTTCTCTCTCTCTCTCTCTCATATATATACAAAACTCTTCATTGATATTACATGTGATTACAATCATCAATGAGGGGTGGTATGATCTAGCTTTAAACTTGTCTAACTATTCTACAAAAATAGTGCACAATAGACTAGTACCACACACAGCAAATAAGTTAAATATTTATGTTATTTCTGGAACACCAGATCTTATATGACCCAATAATGGCCAGTCTGGTAGTCTCTCTCATAAGAGACTTTGTCACCGTCTTTGACAAACCAACTATTTGTCGTAATTGACTGAATCCACTAATGTTGGGTAAGCCACGAGATTCTACCTCAATTGTCAAGAAGGTAGTTTCATATCCAGACCCTTTGATGCGGGACACTAGCTCATGATATTTCACTTTTTTCCTTTTAGCTGCTTCTTCAAGGAGTGTATCGAAGGGTATTGTTAACTCCAGTAGTGTTACAGACTTGGTTGTGTCATTCCACAATACCATGTCCGGTCTTTGATCAGTAGCTGCAAGATATTGCGGGAAGCTATATTCAGAGCCTAAATCTGTGGTGGTCTCAAATCCCTGTGGTAGATTTAGAATGATAGTCCTGCTGATCTCTGCAAGGACAAGGTCATGCCTTTCATTGTACCTTCTTAAATTGAGAGCCACTTCACAGTTGTTCAGTACGTGAAGTAAAGTTTGTTTTTCCTTTTTGCATAGAGGACAAATAGGGGTTTCTTTTTCCCCCCAAAGGTGAAGGTTTGCATTATGTGGAAGAGTGTCATGGGCTGCATTTAACACAAATTTCCATTCATTTTCAGGAATTGTATTTAGTGTCTGGGCCCAGATCTCTGCTGCTCCTTCCTTGCTCGACTTAATCATGCCCCCCTGCCTTGGTAAATTAAGTACTGTCGACATGCGCGATGTTATTTCTTGTTTCACTGCAGCATTCCTCCCAGCACTTGTCAGTCCTTTTCTAGTGCAAGATGGCATTTCCTGCATTGTATTCCTCACTATCACTGCAGGGCGAAACTTCACTCTTTTGGAGTTCTCTTCTGCCCTCATTAGTCGAGCCTGTCGTGAAACTTGTAACTTTTTGTACAAAGTTAAAAGTGATGGTAATTCGAGACCTCCTTCTCTTTTGGGGAGATAGAGAATGCTGGTGTTTGCTGACTTGGCTAAACCTGACCACTTCTTCAAAAACCTTGTGGCAGTAGCTTCCAGTTCTCGCTCAATCCAAGTACTTGAAAACTGAAAGATGGTCAGGGGCCAGTTGAGACGTGGACAGACACCTAACTTATATATCATCAACTTCTGCCTCCTGGTAACTCCTATCTTGTCCACAATGGTTAGAAGAGAGACTAACTTTTCCTTGATTCGTATTTTGGACTGCACTGAAGTATTCGGAATATGAATTGGTAGTCCAAGAAATTTGATGGTGTTGTTGCCAAGGAAGGGTATATTTTGACCAGACAAAGTTAACTGAGGGTTGATAGAATGCCCAGTTGATCCCTGAAACGATGTAGCACTGCACTTAGGAATTTTCGCCTTCATCCCTGACCAATTCAACCATTGTTCGGTCGTATTCAACAGTTGTTGGCACGCTGCTGGTGAGTTACCCACTAGGCAAGTGTCATCTGCATATTGTAAGATGTTGATAGAATACCTGGTGTTGCTGATCTTGTAGCCCAGTTCAGGTTTGTTCTTCACAGTATCCACCAACGTGTTGATAACTGTGTTGAAGATTACAACTGACAGTGGATCTCCCTGATAGACTCCAATCTTCAGTGGTATACATGGGGTACACCAGTCATCAGTCAATACCATAGCTGATAAACCCGAGTAGAGACTGTCTACAATAGAGCCGAATTTGGAAGGTGCATGATAGTGGCTGAGAGAAAATTGTATTAACCCTTTCACCGGTAGATTTTTAAAAAGAAAATATGTAAATAGATTTAAAAAATCATAACAAATTAAACATTGAAAAAAGTACCTAGCAACCATATATATTCATGTAGCATAATAGTTAGGGATTTTGAAAAACCACATATATGTTGCCTAGCAACAAACCACAAAAATTTAATTAACTTTTCATAATATTTACTGAATTATTTTAATATAAAAGTGATAATATGTTGATTATACAATTATATTTACATCTAGGATTGAATTATATATTTATAATAAAAAATCTGAAGTTTTACAAAAATGTTGCTTATAATAAAAAATCTGTAACAGTATGATACTTCAAAAAACAGTTACGTTAGGTGCAACACATAAATGGACCTTGCAAAAGGAGCATTGAATACGAGATTCGTGTCGGTTTCCAGGACGAGATGTATTTCTTTTCTTTCAAATAGAAGAACATGCACGTCTACCTCGTTCATGTTTACCTCGTCCTCGTGCACGTCCACGTCCAAATGTCGGGTCTCCATGACAACTGATTTCATCTGAACTGCTTGCACGTCCACTTGAATTTGAAGATATTTCATCTTCACTTGTATTGAGAGAGAGAGAGAGACACACACACACACACACACACACACACACACGCACACACACACACACATCCACACACACGTACATTGAAACAGCCTAGTTCCAAGGGTTAAATAACTGCTTTCCTTAGATAGTATGATATTGTGTTTAGTGGTGTTATGTACAAGGTTGGCCATCAAGTGTACAGACGTATATCCAAGTATATAACAGATGTCCTCGATTTTCGATTGTGTTACCCATGATAGTGTCTCACTCACCAATTTACTTCCAAAATTTGTGGGAGGGGGATGGTGGGAAGACTCAGGGCCAAAATCACAAGGATGCAGCCATGCACACACAAACAAACACACATTTTGCATATAATCCCTACTATGTAATTTACCACTTCAACTTTGAAAACAATACATCCCCGGATTATCCGTGGATGCCAACCTATATAATACCCCCTTGGCAGAGTATCCACGGATTCCCCGGATACTCTGGACATCCCCGGATTATCCGTGGATGCCAACCTATGTAATACCCCCTTGGCAGAGTATCCACGGATTCCCCGGATACTCTGGACATCCCCGGATTATCCGTGGATGCCAACCTATATAATACCCCCTTGGCAGAGTATCCACGGATTCCCCGGATACTCTGGACATCCCTAGACTATCCGTGGATGCTAACCTACAATAATACAATCTTGGCAGAATATTTACGTATAAGTATCCCAGGTACTCTTTGTAATGCAAATTAATCCTTTTTTGTGGAGTACTTGCTTCGTATCATTCAAAGTCTGATTAGTAGCACATTGCTTTGCAATTGTGTAGCGACAATAATATGTTACCTCTTCCAATTATGTTGGTCACAAAGATAAAGTATATAAAATATAAAATGTTCTCTACTCATATGGCGAGTGATTCTTGAGTACTTGGATAACCATGAAAATATTTGTTCACAAGCCTCTGTATAGACCTACGCACAGTAATGATACAAATTCATTATGATGTCATCACTAGCATAAAATATCACACAATAATAAAACAAAAAAATCCTTTAACGGAGTAAGTTTTTAATAATTGCTAATTAATTTCTTTAGCTTTTTAAAGCATTATTTATTGTAAATGGTTGCTAACCCTCTTACTGGCAATTTTATGACAACCAGATTGGTAACTTATTAACCTTCAGTGTGCATGCATGAGAGGATTATAGTAGTCGTCCTGTTTGTCTGTCTGTCTGTCACGCTCTGATATTGGAGATTACTGACAATTAACCATTGATTTAGGTATGAACTTATTCAGAATGAAGATTTAGGACCTTTCATTGTGCTTTATTTTTATTTATTTTTTATTATTTTTTATTTTTATTTCCGGGCTAATTGTTGAGAAAATGCGAAGCTTTCAGCTCTGTGAATCTATTAACTTTTGTGGGTAATGCCACCTACCATCACGTGAGCAAATAATTTCTTGCAGCCAGCGGTGTAGTTTGCTTTATGCTCAGGGAAGTTAACGGAATTGAAAGAAGTGAAGTTTCTGGTCTGTTTAGCTTCTTCTCTCATGAAGACGGTGTTTGCATGTACCATTTTCATTGATTGGGCTATTTTGATGCCGCCTCATTAAAATAACTAACTGTTTAGTAGCTCTGAGGGTTCGCACCTTTGGTGTTTCATTAATGAAGGAATATTTTAATTTTAATTAGTTTCTGTTAAGGTAGACAATGAGATGGATTGCTACCATCTAATACTTTAATTACAGAAAGTACTAAGTCATAGCAACATAGCAGCACCATATGGCACAGGGTATTTTTTTTTTTCAGGAGGGAAGTGGGGGTGGGCATGTTCATTTTCTTTGTTGTCCATATGGCTTAGGGTTATTCTATATCATCATCATTAGACCAGTTTTTGGGTGATTCAATGTTTCATCAAGTGAAAAAGTTCCTTTTATCCTAAACAATTTCTTGAGTCCAGAATTTTAATCATCATCTGTGAGAAACTTCATTTGAGACTGGAATTGACACACAGATGTTGGCCAAAATAAAAAAGTTAGGAAACAGCTTTCAACATGTCATTATCAAGAAGGTCACTCATACTTGCAACTGCTAAATGACCCCACTGCTAATTTGTAACCAGGTGACTGGACTGAATGTACTGCTCCTCCCTATTCTCAAACCACTGCCAGCCTGGCTGTAAACACCCAGCCAATTGGAATTGGTAGAGATTACAACTAAGTGACGATTAATTAAAGTTTATTTTAACCAGTAAATTATCCTCCCCCCAAGTATTTTAGTGGGCTTATTTTTATTTTACATTTAATGAATTGTTAACAATTAACTAACCCCTTAGGAAAAAATAATAGATAAAAGCATGGGTGAAAAATTTTACTCAAAAGTGTTACAGAATTATAATTATAAGGAATGTTCGCAATTGTGCTTATACCTTGCTCTGACGCAGTTCTTCCTGTAATAAATTAATTGAAACAAGTGAACTTAAATAACTTAAAAACTGCTGGAAGAAAGATATTCAATGGGATTTGTATCCAGACATCATCAAAAAGTAATATAGAATCAGCAAGTAGTTTATCAAATATTTTATGATCATAGCAGGTTTGATGTCATCAGTGTGGGTTTCCAACAATACCATTAGAAGGTGGTATCTGAAACGGCCGTGCCCGGTATTTCAAACTAAGTATAATACCATCCAATGACAGCTTCTGGATATTTCATGTGCTGATGATTTACTATCTGGTATGTAATCATAGGTTAACAGTGTACATCATGTGCTAGCATTGGTATTGTTTCTTAGATAGTTTGTGTGTGCCTTCTACCAATAAACGTAGTTAAGGATACCTTATTCATACTGTGCTGTAGGGATGCTATCGAAGTCTCATGGCCAAATATTAAGGGTTGCTGCTGTGATGCATGTACTTTTTCACCTTGAAACCCCTCAAACAGTTAGTGAAAAAATTTCTGAGAAAGCATTACTGGCAGCACTGGACTTTGTGGAGCTATGTAACCAACATGCAGCTTTTTTGGCTGGAAAAGGACTAATTGAAGATGAAATAGAAGCATTGAAAGATCAAGAGGATGGACTCTGTAGTAATTACTGCTAAAAGGTATTATATTTCTGAATATGTGAGAAAATACAACAACAACAACAACGTAATTCATAATGATTGTCCCTAACTTATGATAGAGAGGATGCTAAAATATTAGTAATACCGTAATCTAAATATGCTTTACAATCAATACAAAGTGTACCAAATGCCAATCTTTGTATTGAGACGTACACACATTGTACACACACACACACATACACACATTAATTATATTTATATCTCAGAGGCTACAAATACTTCATCAGGAGATGCAAAAGTAAGATCTAATGCTACATTTTCCTTACTTCTTCCTGGGAAAATACTAAACCTTACAGTAATTAGTCAACTGAAAAAATGTCGAGGCAGAGGGAATAAACCAGCAGCCAAGGAATGCTGGAAAATGCTTCATGATGCTGGCCTTGGTACTCTAAGAGAAAACAAAGCTCGTCGTGGAACGGATTTAGTAAGTTCTAATTTGATTACTACCAAAATTTACTATTTTGTAATTTTTAGTTATATGAATTCCACAAGGGAGACATTCCACTGGATTCTGTCAATTAGTAGAAAAACTGACATCTTTCAGTGTACTTAACTTGGATTAACATAACTGAAATTGCTACACATCAATCAATGAACACTAATTTATTCGTGATTAAACCTACAAACAAAAAAAATAAATACTAGTTATGAAGCCTATCATATTCATCGCTAACTACATAGGTTGGCATCCACGGATAATCCGGGGATGTCTGGAGTATTCTGGGAATCCGTGGACACTCTTCCAAGGGGGTATTATATACATAGGTTGGCATCCACGGATAATCTAAGGATGTCCAGAGTATCCGGGGAATCCATGGAAGGACACTGGACAACTGACGGCGTTCTTGGACAACCCTCTGAACTGCAACACCATCTCTGCTGTAGGACTACACCACACTACTACTTCTTTGACTGGGATGAGGATTCATTTCTCCATGTGATCAGTGTATCCATCTTGTAGTGAGGTCGGTACACAGATGCATGGATGAACTGTGAAAAGATTGAAGATACAAGCTGTTAATCATTCATTTTTTCATTTTTTCATTTCATTATTATTTTTTGATAGATATTTTCTTGTTGCTTGTTGGTTTTCTGACCCCTAGAGTGTTTGTGGCTATATCATAGTTACTAACCATCCTGGTGTTGCTGGGATGCTCCCAGCTTTCTTTGGCTAAATTGCTCAGTACTGCTAAAAATTTTTAACCCTTTTCTTCAGCAGTTGTGCATGTCAGGTTAATTACTATCAGTTTCCCCCGCATAGCGAAATACAGTTGAAATAAAATATTGTAGTAGATATATTGTAGTAACTTAAACTTGAGTAATATTAATAATTCATACGACATCTCAGCGCTTTCCTCGTGATTGACTAAAATGAAACTAAATCCATCGTTGTCAGTGTCAGTGCAAAGGCTTAAATGTTTATTGATGGGCGTAGTGGTTGTGGGTCTGTTCCTTTCTTTTTTTTCCTATTATTATTGAGAAAATTGGCAATTCACATGATTTTTTAATGTTAGAGTCATTTCACATCAACAGATCTGACAACATCAAAACACAAACATGTGGCCTTTTGAAAACATAACATCAAATTCTATTACTCTTGAATTGATCACAAACCTAATCAGTGAATCTGACTGTGGCTGTATGCAATGGCTAACTGGCATTTCGTCTAATAGCATTATTGGAATGAGGATAAATGGGGACCACTTCATTAGCTGTTCAAAAAGTGAAATCATTGATAAAATAATTTTATTGGGATTGGGAAGCATCATAGCCAACACATAGCACAGCATGGTAACATTAAGTGTGTATCAGATGTTATCTGTTCCCCTCACTTTTTTCTGCTGAAAATGCTGATGTGACACAGAGACAGTAACATCTACTGTAAGTGCCATTAGGACCTAAATCGGGAAGTTGGAGTCAGTACTAACCTTCTAGAAGTATATTCAATATATAGCACATGCCATTTTTTGACAGCATTGCAAGATAAACTAATTGTGCATTATTCATGGCTGATCACAAAATGTGCTTGAGTAATCAATATGTTCAAGGTTGCTGGCTACATCATTGCTCATGTATAATTTAATCATGGGTGATAGATTTGTTGTTTCATATTGCCTAGAGTGCCCACAATGTGAGTGATGAAGAGTCAGTAAGAGCAGTACATCAATAGCACTAAATAAAACATCTCGTACATTTTTATGCTTTTATAATGTTTTCCTTGACAATAAAATCTTACAAGAAACATTTTCTTCGCAACAACAATAGCAAGTTAGTCATTATATATTGCTTGATTATGAATATAATAATAATTTTAAAAAACTTAAACAATTACTTATATCAAATTGTTTAGATTTTTTTAATTTTCTGTAGAATCATAATTAGGATAGTACTTGGACAATGTAAATTGATGGATTCTGTCCCAGTAGATGACTGCTAACCCATGTGACTTTACATTCACTTCATACACATCACTTCAAGTGAACATGTGTGTCTATGTGTAGAATAACACCTTCCCTAAACCACAATAACAAGTTAGCAGCTGTATTTTAACCATACAACCAATGTTGTGGCCTATGCTCCCAAGATCCTAGACAAACACTTTGGAAGTTTCAAGGGTCACTTGGATTCCACTTACCTTGGATTGTCTCAAGTGAATGTGGTGATGTGGTTTGTAGTGGCAGTATCTTCTTAACTCACCTCACCCTCAGTAGTGTAACCATAAGGCTTAGAAAAAAGTAATTGTGATTGTGAAGTTTATCATGCATTTGTAAATCAAGCAAGACATTATTGTACACTTACATTCTTGTGCTATTTTGCAATTTAATAATTATTTTAATTTATTTTAGTTCTGCTGTATTATTCATGTAATAGAAATGAGTAACCACAAGGTCAAACATGGTAAAAAAGTGAATGTAATTACAATTATACTTCAAATGTGTAAGCTTCAAGAAAATCATCAAACCTGTGATATTGGGGCTATGTTTGTAGTTTTATATAATTAAAAATAATTCAAAACGGAGTCTAAAATTCCTATTGCATACTAACAATTTTAAATGCAGCACATATAATAAGCACTCGGTCAGGTCTCACTTTCTCATCAGCAGGGCACTCTTTGTAGTTGAAAGTAGCGGAAGGTGCACAAGGCATGTATCTTTTGATTAGGCAAATGCTTTGAATTTGTCATGGTGCTGAAGGTTAATGATTATAACATACATGTTGTACTGGGAGGAGCCAGTAGACAGACATGCACAATAAACCCACATGCTATGAGATCATGTGCAATTTACCAAGACAAGGTAGTGACAGTCCGTGAATTAGGCAAACTAGATAGTAACAGTGTGGATTAGCACTTCTCCTGACATTGCATACAAGTGTATGAGGTTGAAATAATCAAGATCATGTATCTTATACACTCACTTACAAATATCATGTGTACATCACACACGCACACACATATACACACTGATACTTTTGTTAATCTACAGTAATACTAGTTATTGGTTCATTCAGTGAGAAATGTTAACATATCAGGGGCAGATCTAGGAGTTTACATGGGGGGAAGGGGGGCTCTTTAGTATGACTGTCCAGCTGATAAAATCAAAAGGAAAAATTAAAACTTAGCTAAACACAATTAATATACAAAAGTTTTGTTATCCAGAATAAAGAATATGAGTGAAAAAGGTCTTACATTATGATAAAAGTTAAAACTGATATTTCAGCTGTGAAAATATTTATGAAGACATTTCTAGTTAATTTTAAATTATACCATGAAGAAAAATTGAATACGCAACAACCAATAAAATTTGTTTACAATGATTAATGCTAAACTTGCTTGCTTTGGCATTACTATGAACTTGGTCTTCCGTATTATTATAAGGATGAAAGTAAAGTCCTGACTCAGCATATCATGAGTATCGGTACATTCATTAGAAGAACGCAATTACTAGAGGCCGACGGAAAAAAGGACAATAAACAAAAAGTTATTGCTATTATTATATACTACAGGTCAGTAGCAAAATACGGGGTCATTCTGAAAAGGGGGGGGGTTCATACGCGTTCGACACCAGTCGAGTCCCTCCCCCCTAAATCCGCCCCTGACATGTAATACATGTACATGTGCAGCACACATGATCTCAAAACATCCACTCAACATCACTGACATTACGACAGGTAGGAATAATAGTAAGTATAAGTGGACTTATCATTTTGCCAAACATCAATGAACTCGGGGTGGGAGGGGGTGGGCACTATGTATCACACGTTCCAATTTACTCTCATGAAAAACACTTAATCTGCATAGCGTATGTCTCCCTGTCTTGGGAGGGAGGGGGGGGGGATAGCGGCATATCCCCCACTTCTATCACCCCTGATATGTGTGAAACCCAAATCACTGCAAAATATCCCCACAGCTTCTTTTTTAATAAGATAACAATTTTGTATATTTTTATTACAAAGAAGCAAACACTATTTGAGAATACTTATTAAATATGATATATTGGTCTAATGAATGTGAAGTAGTTTACATTACGCTAAACTTCTTTAGATACATAAGTTGAAATTTTGTTACTTTTCAGTCACTATAAATTATTACATTTCTCAGATTAAGATATACATCAAGTTCAATTAAGTATTCTTCTAGTGAGTGGAATACAAACTATGGCATTGTCTTCACCGTAATCAAAGTTAATATTTTGTTGAATAGTCGCACAACGAGACATTATTCGACAAAGGGGCATGAATGAAGCTTCAGAATCTTCTTCAAATAGTGTAGCTGATACTGTTATGGAGTTCTTGAACCAATTTTTTCTTGGATGATCTTCATACCACTTTATTTTGGCCAGTATGTGTGTGTGACTCACATTATTAATCACAGGAGTATGTAAAATAAAGTATTCTATATTGCCACAACGAATATCTTCTACACTACACTGCCGACCAATTATGGTGCCAGAGAGTCCCGGCCACATAGCAGAAACTGTGCTTGATCGCTGTGATCGACTCTTAAGGGAGGTAAAGAGCTGTCCAAAAACTTCAACTTGAGAAAATTCCTCGTGTCTCAATGGTACTTGAGTGATTGAGTCAGCTGTATACAGTTTGCAATACATATTGTATAAAAGAGATCGCATCTCCTCTTTAAAAAATTTTTTCACGCAACGGTGGTATAACTTCATGCCACTTACACTTGGTAGCACAAATTTCTCCTGGCAAGCAAAATATGTTCTTTTCATATTCTAAAAGAGATTTACTGTCAAACAATCTGCTGGTGTCTTCTAGCAAGGAATAGTTGCTTTTAATGGATTTGAAACATTTGTGCAGCTCTGTACACTGTGTAAGCTGCAAAATGTCAGTGGCATTTAATTTCTGCATTAAAACAAACTTTTCCATTAACTGAACTTCTGGAGCATGCCAATTTTTTTGAAATGATTCGAGAATACCATTGTATCTTTCAAATGAAAAACACCAGAAAGAGAACACAGGTCCTAAATCTTGAATGCATTCACGTAGATGTGCATGAAGATGCATATTTGGTGTTACAGCATGACGCCCAAAAATATCTTCAAACATTTTACAAAACTGTATAATTAACTCATCAGCTTTCACTATTTCCTCATTATTAATAAATGGCCGACAAAAAAGTGAGCATGACTGGGAAAACACGCACCACATATCATAGTGTTCAGAAGGCAATAAATTCTTTAAGACAAAAGGAGAGTACACTATTACCCACAGCATCCACTGCTCAGCAGTAAATCCTGAAAATGCTGAAGCAATTTTTCCAGGCAGTCTCCCGATACGAGCAGGAACTAGTACAGAGTCAATTTTTTCCTGAATTTTAATGAAATCAGATTCACACATGATCCCATTGCCTTTCCATAATGTGGTAACATGCTTTGCAGTCCCTAAAAACAAGTTATGCATGGGATCTATCATATGACATCTCACTATGTTAAAGTATGGCAAACGTAACAATTCAGAGTAACGTAATCCAACTTTACTTTCAATGGCAGTCCGTGCTGTTTTTGTAACAGCATTTTTAGCTAACAATGCGTTTTCATAATGTGTTTTCATATCTCGAAGTGGCCACATTTCCCTATCAAACCCCCCATAATCTGTTGCCTCTGAAAAGCCAGAAGTTGGAAAAGCTTTCATACATTTAGAACATCCATGTCTAGCCTTGAACCCATAGAAGCCACATATTTTCCTGGTCGCTGGAATATCTGAACTGATACATGCTAATGCAACCCGAACACTGCGAACACCTAGTGTAGAATTAGGAGCTTTTATTTGGGTACCATTCCATAATTCTATGAGTTCATCTATCATTGGCTTCAAAAAAGTGTTTATGGTGAGTTTAGGCTCATGTGGACCAGGAATTGTACCAACAATTATAATATTTTCTGGTTTAAACCGTAATGTTCTAGGCAAATTTTGAACTACTACATACAATACTCCAACGCTATATGCTGTGTGTTTGTAGGGTCTGAACCAATCAATGTTAAGCATTAGAAGAAGATTTCCAGGAATGTGTACAAAATCTTTCCAATCTCTCCATAACCTACCGTCATAAACATCTGTCATGAAATTCAAATCACCACTGCTCAACTCACACCAAGACTCACAACTCTGAAAAAATCCTGGACGAGATGCAAGTTGTTCTATGGAAGCTTTAATGCTGTTGTACAAGTAAAGCTTTTTTGGAACAAGTTTGTAAGTTGTTCCTATCTTTACAGTTTTCATTATATCCATTCCACATTCTTTACGGCGTGATTTTTGAGGGTGAGATGGAAATTCAATGAAGTTGCACTTTAGGCTTTTCTTAGAATTTTGAAACCCAGTAATTATGCATTTGTCTTCTTCATAGAGTGAACCACAAGCAGGACACACACAATAACGTTTTAGCATGTTAGTGAAATTTATTTCCTTTTTCAACGAGTAGATAGTTTTAGGGAAGATTAAGGCAAAGTCTTTGATGTTTGCATTTGGCACAATAGTAGACAAAAACAAAAATAAGGAGGAAATAAAATTTAATAAATGCCGAACACCTCTGTCAGAAATTCTATAACAAAGTTGAAAAAAAAGAATAAAGTAGCTCAATATAAACTGAACATTTTTTAGATTATCTGACATAGATCTTATTTCTCCATCATTGTCAGAATCAGAATCTGCTTCCCATATTTCAGGAGCTAACTCTACCTCTGATTGTTCCTCAACTGAAGAATCACTTAGCTCAGCAGGGTCAAGGGAATCCTGGCAAACGGTTACACTATCCAAACCTTGATCAGAAGTAGTAGCATCATGGATATCACTTGCCAAATTGTCTAAAGAATCTGAACTTCTAGATGTATACTGGCATGATCTTGTTTGGGTGTGTCTAGAAACAGCAGAGTAGGAAGATTTTCTTTGCACAAGGGGCACTGCAATCTGGGACGTTTGGAAGCCATAATAAATTGAAGCTGTAAAAATTAATATTATACAAAACTTGCGGTTGTATTTTTGTTCCGCAGTATTTAATTAAAGAGCAGAGAGCTCCAGAGACACTTGTGAAGTGAGAATTGGCGGGCGAGACGAGTCTTATAGAATATCCTTGTTCCTTCGTCCCTCTCGTTTACGTAGCTTGATCTCGAGCGATCTCAAGTCCAGTGAGGGGATTGAAAAAGTGCAATGATGTTTCGCGGTGTTCCTTCGGGAAGCTTTTATGGAGATAGCTCCGGAGAAAGAAATGGCACGCCTTCGAGAAGGACAATTAACGAGTAAGTGGTTCGGCTAGAATATTAAAGATTTTTTTTTACAATGAATTGCATGCTGATAAGGCTACTCCAGTAAGGCTTGAACTTTTGGTGTGATAGAACCTGCTATATGCCCTGCAGAGTTAATGGTTTCAGACAATTCTGAAGAATGGTTTTATACTTCTTTTTATTTTTGTTCACATAGATGAACGCAGAATATATTTCAATGATTGTGTTATTTCTATGTCTTTCAGTTAGAGTGCCAATGTGTATGGTTTACTTGTGCTTGGATACTATAATAATTACTGCAATAACAGATTTCCCTTTAGGTTTAACAGCTTTCTTCTTGATTCAGCAATAATAATAATAATAATAATAATAATAATAATAATAATAATAATAATAATAATAATAATAATAATAGAAAATTTTCTCAGTTCAGCAGCAAATTATGATATTAATTGAAAATTTTCAGTTAAGTTGTAATTGGCTGTCAAAACTGAGAAAATTTGATATTAGATTTTTCTATTGTTATTTTCATATGCAGTGTTGGATCTAATACTCCACGTAATCTGAGATTTTATTCTGGTAGTAGCCATTCTATGAGGGACCGGTAAGTGATTACTAGATATCATCCTAACGTATATACAGGATGTATTATCACAAAATATATCAAATACATTGTATATCTATTTACTTGACATCACTTTCTGGTAATACCTTACCTGAAATATTAATTTGATGTGAAGGATACCTTACCTGGTGCATTTTTTTATACCAATTCCTTACCTGACTTGACCCAATTATTATTCATGAAAATACATTTTTTAACCTTGCTCAACTCACACCAAGCTATTGAACAAAAAAATTGACTTTCAGTGGATTGATCAATCTTGTCAAATAGACCAGCTTACTGAGTTTTTCTTTGTGCACATGTGCTATAGTCTCGCGTAGCCAGACCCTTTACCAATCGCTACGCGGGAAAAGGGTCTGGTAAACTGACATTGAGCAGTTTGTTCAGTTCCCCTCGCTAATTGGGGAGACCGCAAACAATAGGTGACGTAATATCCTGTGAAGTAAGACTGCTCAAACTTTTGCACGTGTAATATTTCTGTGCACAACTCTCCAACAACCGTGTCAAAACTCTTCCTTTAGGTGATGCCAATAGTTTAAGCAGTGAATTGGCCTAGCTTTTTTAAGATATCTGGAGTTGGAAGTTTCGCTTAGTTGTTGCTTTGTGCACAGGCCATTGCATTTAAAGGTGAATAATGCTAGCCAAGAATCAGTATCAAAGTGCCATTACTTTTTAACAGGCAGCATTTCCCAGCATAGCTTTGCACAAGTAACATTTCTTCATGGCAATACAGAACGAACTCTGCCTACTGATCTAAACAATTCACGCGCCTGAAAATATTTAACAATTTACACCCACACTAATTGAACAGTTAACCACTTGCTGACTAAGCAAGAACAAACTGCTCTATGTCAGTTTACCAGACCCTTTTCCCGCGTAGCGATTGGTAAAGGGTCTGGCTACGCGAGACTACATGTGCTAAAGGTTAATAACACATCAAGTGGTTCCAGTTTCACTTTATTTGATGTTTTAGATGTTTTAAATCAATCCCAGCGAAATTTCTTTTCATAAATTAAGGTACATTCAGAAAACTTCAAATAGCGGACACACTAGGGACAGTATTTTGGTCCACTGTATAGAACTTGTCCTCAAATTGAAGTTTTGCATGAACACAAGAACATTGTGGAGAAGTTGTTCTCTCTATTGGTATAGTTTTCAGTTTTCATCGTAATAGCAGGATATAAGTTCATTCAAAGGTGCCAGTCTTAATATTAAATACTTGTGACCTTGTGTGTACTGGATGAAATGCATTTTATGATGCATTTCATGAAATATATCTTATCTCTTACCTGATGTTTTTCATAAAGGCTAAGTATACAAGCAATATTTTGAATAGTTAGGTAAGGTACCTTAGCTATTAAGTAAAGGACTAGGTAAAGCAGTACCTCCTTTAAAACACTTTAGGTAAAGTACCTTAAAACACTTTAGGTAAAGTACCACCTTCAAACACTTTAGGTAAAGTACCTTCAAACACTTTAGGTAAAGTACCTTCAAACACTTTAGGTAAAGTACCTTAAAACACTTTAGGTAAGGTGTGAAATACCTTTAGCTATTAGGTACAGTAGCAGCAAAAGACATTCGGTTGGGTAGGGTACATTAGATCTTGTGGGTATAACAGTAGCACTTATTCTCCAATATAAATATAACTTAACCCGATGTTTTATCTTCCTGCTGTGGTCCTTCCACAGAGGTTAGGATGTCAAACTCTTTGTGGTGATAATATAAACAGCAAGATGACTGGTGGGTATGCATTCTACGTAATATATCCTGAAGGATAATTTGCACACCAGTCAGCATCCACAAAGCTCTAATCATAACTTGTTTTTTTCTGGTGTCTATATGAGCTGAGTTTCCTTGATCTTTTAATTCACAATCTTAGATGTGCCGTCTAAAGCTCTTACCTTTTCCTACTAATGTTCAGAAATGACTGAAACCTTCTCACCACTCTCTTGCAAGCATCCTCTTTGCTTGAAACCTTTCAGTTATTTGACTTAACCCTTTAGAGCCTGCCCTAATGGTTGCACAAAGTAGCTGATAAAACTGCTTATTCATTATAATTATTTCAGCCGAGAATGGCTGAATAGTCTTGTGGATTAATTACAGTCTATTACACATGCACTATATTTGCATGGAAAACATTTACAATGGAGCTAACTAACTCCTTATGCTGGCTGATGATGCAAAATTTTGTTATCTTGCTGTAGTTCTCAGACAAACTTGTGGCGAGTACTTACTAAATCCAGTCAGATTGCCTGAAAATTTTTTTAAAATAACTTTGTGCACATTATCTAATGTAAGATTATTCTTTAAAATAGTTTACTTTGTTCTGTTATGTGTCAATCATTGTAGAGTTACTGATTAATGGTGTTGTACTTATTAAACTTTCAATACGTGTGCTTGGCAGGACTAGTGTAACCCCTCAAAGCCGAGAGAGAGTTAGGGCTGATGAAGGGTTTCAATGGCTACCAGGAGACGTTCTACCACAAAATGGAGACAATTTGCATGAAACTAGTCACTCACAAATCGGTTCATTTTTGAGTTATATGCAAAAAATGGAAAGTAAGCTAGATACTATATGCGACAAGCTAGATAGCATAGAGTCCAGAGTGTCAACACTTGAGCAGAATCCACCAGTGTTGGCTCCATGTTCTGCAAGCTGTGAGACCAGTTCTGAGGGTAAGAAAAGGAGTCGACGAAGCCCTCCTGAACTACAGGTTAGCTTTAACATGGCATTGAAAGGACACTTTACACACTTTTTACATACTCTGTGCAGTTTCAAATCAGAAGTGTTCATGCAGCATTTACTGATGATAATAAACTGCATAATCATGAGAGGTAAGTATTGTTGAATGTATGATTTATCATTATTATTATATTAGCGAATTTTGTCGTTATAACAGTCAATAGTGTTAATTAAAACTCAACCCAACGTTTCGACTGCTTGCTGAAGTACTCTTTAGGGGTCACTAATAATAATAAAAATTTTTGGGTTAAATTTTAATTAAGTATTGGCTGTTAGAATGAGAATATTATAATTATTTCAGCCAAGAATTACTGAATCATTATTATTGTTAGTAATATTACTAGTATTACTACTAGTACTACTACTACTACTACTACTACTACTACTACTAGTTATTATTATTGTTATTAGTAATAGTAGTAGTAGTAGTATTGCTATTGTTATTATGTCTATGCCCAGGATTGATGGAGAACACAACAGAAAAGTTGTTTCAAAAATAATAAAAGAAATTGGAACCAAAACATATTCAGCAAAGCAAATCCGTGGTAATTATTATTTTTTGTTTGTGTAAATTATATTTTTTTCCAATTATGATTACTTGAATGAATAATTTATACAATCATAGCCTACTTCGGTGCTTTTTTATCCTTGTTTTCTACATTTATTTTAACAATTGGATTTCTTTTCTAGACGGCTGTAGAATTCACCGGAAATCTCTACACTGCAAAGACAGTGAGTGTTCTGAAGAACAAAAAAAGAAAATGAGAATTCGCTCACGCCAGCAAAGAGTAAGTTTATAATATATAGTTTGTCTGGGAGTAGGAGAAAGATGTGTGGTGGATTTCAGCTCTCTTACTTTTTCTCTATAAAATAAAGCAATGGTTGGAGAAACGGGGAAAAGGAGCAATTAATCTTATTTTAAAAATTGTGATGGCTTCAGCCTCTCCACTTTTCACTTCTTCTTAATGCGGGTAGATTTTTTACAAAAGAGAAAAAATATTTGTTTAAATCTGCTTTCTTGGAAACAGTTGACATGTGTGGAGTTATAATGATCTGTCAGAATATATGTGCTGCTAGTTAAGTTGCCCTTTCACTTTTAGACTCGTTCCTACCCATCTGTTATTCATTGTTGTACTATTTTTACTTCACAATCATTATAAAAATAAAAATAAAGAAGAGTGAGAAAGTTTCAGCCTATTATACTTTGCTTATAGTTATTCGATCGTCGGAAGAAGACTGTATTGCAGCAATCCTCCCAAGTGCAAAGTTTGTGGAACGATGTCTCTGCAGAAATGATGACGGAAGAGGACACTGGGAGTGATGACAATTTCATTCGCCATCGCCAGAGCTGGAGGTCCGAAAAATTTAACAACTTCATTGAAGAATTGGATTCCGCAAAGAATGCCAAGACATTGGCGAAGAAGCGAGAGATTGGCAGTGGCATAGAGCGTGATGTGCCACAAGTGGCAAAAACTTGGCTGATAGCTGCTGAGAGTGACTGTCACCTAGAGCAATAAACATTGAACAAACACTTTTATCTGTATTTATCACTTATCTGCACTTATCACTTATCTGTATTTCTCACTTTGTATTTTCTTTATTTGTATAAGACCAAAGAATTGATGATATTTAATTATTGACTATAAGTTATAAGATACAATTATAACTACTTTAAGATTGTTATTAGAAGGAGTAATATTGTTATAGTATTGTGTTATAAATCCAATATTGCCAGTTATTGCACTATATAGTTGTGTAACAATCCAGATATTAGACCTGGAATATCAATAATATAGCACTAATATAAGAATATTTTAAGACCAGTATTGCAGGTTATTATACCGATCATGTAGAATTATACAACCCTCTTATAGCATTGTCAAGATACAGATATACTACCCATACTGAATGTATTCTATAATATGGTGCAAGATCATCAGATAACATGAATATGGTTTTAATTATATTGGTAGTATATTATTAGTATAATAGTAAGTATAATACTATAATTGGGGGTTTATAACCTACTGTTTTCACAGTGTAAGTGAGAAACTTCCAGAAGGTGAATTGCACTTCACATGCCATAGAAGTTGTATTATAACTTACTGCTCAAAACATCATATTGAGCGCTGCTTAAGGAAGCGTAAGGTAGAGACATGTGATGCTCCTCCTAGTCCCAAGAAACTGCGGGGGGAATGCGCTTTTAATTTTCTCCACGATTGCTTATTCTGTGGTACAGGATGCACAGTGAGCCGCCCTCTCAAAAATCCTTGTCGATGGAAGGAAGCATATTTATGTAGAACCACAAATGATGGGAACACTACATCTAAAGAAGCAATCTTACAGCGTGCACATGAAAGAAATGATGCCTGGGGTAGAGAGGTAGCATTTCGAGCAAATTTAGCAGTTAGTGACTTGCATGCAGCAGATGCCAGGTATCACAGAGACTGCTTAGCTAAATTCTTCACCAACAGACCATCAGCAGAGTCTTCAACTGAGGCTTGTGATAGTGCACTAGAAGAATTATTGTCACAAATGTCATTGGATGTCACACGGATTTGGAATAGTGCAGAATTGTACACCCTGTACAGTGAGTTGGGTGGTACTTTGATCTCACGACGTTTTCTTATTAAGTCTGTATGTGAACATTTTCACCCTAACTTGCTTGTTTTAACTTCTCCGGGTGTTGCCTCAATTTTGGTCTTTCGTGGTAAAGACGATACGGAGAATGACTGTGACGCAGAAGCCATCTCTAAGATAGCCAAGAAAATCAAAGTGGAATGCCAGAGTCTCAAAAAGGATGGTCTTACATATTCAACTCGTATCAATGAACACTGCTCTTGCAGAATGCAGCGATTCCTTGTTGGCACTTCTGTCAGCAATATCCCCGCAACTGAAATCAACAATGCAAGCAGCTATGATAGGCAATATTGTTACAAGTGCTGTCAATTTCCAAGCTACGTGCTTACAAATAGCCTTGAGTGTGGAGTTAAACCAAAGGCTAAAACTGGTAGCCCTATTTCATGACTTTGGTATCACTTCCTCATATAATGAATGAACTGCGACGATTCAAATTTTCCTGCACAAGTTCAATGGCAAATGTTCCTCCAATTAGGATTTTTTGACAGCACAAATGGATCGGTTCAAGTTGTGGCTGACAACTTTGACACCGAGATTTCTTCCCAAAATGGGTAGAAATCAACACATGGTCTGGCAATGATCATTACACAAGCTGGACAGCCTAAACCAGGAGCGGTAGCTGATCCTTCTGAAATTCCAACAATTAAGCGTCTAAAATGGGAGCAAATAATAGCCAGCAGCCTGACACTGGGAGAAGTGAATGTTCAGCGCTATCATGGTAGCAAAAAACCTGACATGCCAGTTCAGTGTGGAGTTTAAGTACCTACGCTTGTCTTCTTAGATAGCAGAGAAATCTTGCTGGATAGAGCAGCATTTGAAGATATGTCTTTCTTGAGACAAGTTACAGGTGACTCTCCATGTCCAGAGTACAGTGGTTTCATAAAACAGGAATTGTATATACCCCGTTTTTGGACATGGTTCCAGCTGAGCCTGACACGATGAAGACAGCTATGGTGGTTGAGGCACAGCGTCTAACATTACTCACAGGACAGGAGTGGACAATTTTTACTAATGACCAGCAGTTATATCAGGTGGCTGTTAACATAACTTGGGTGGACCAGAGTATGTTCTCCATGTTTGTTCCCCGTCTTGGTGGCATGCACATGATGATGAGTTTTGTTGGAGCTGTTGGTACCTTGATGCAAGGAAGTGGACTCGAAGACAAGTCCACTTTTGCTGGAGTGCCTAAACTTCTGTCTGGAAAGAAGTTCCCCCAAAATGTCAGAGCACTACGTATTGTCTCTGAGGAACTCTTGAGACCAATACTTGACAATCAAGAGTTACACTCAACAAAGGATCTCACAAAGTATCTGGCTTCAAAAAGCCAAAAGATTAACACTACCAAATTGTGGGTTAACTGCCTCATCAAGCCGGTACTAATCATGATGAAGTTTGTTCGGGCAGAAAGGGAAGGGGATTGGCCACTCCATTTGTGGGCTGTGGAAGATGTGTTACCATATTTCTTTGCATCTAGTCATGTCAACTATGCGCGATACGGTCTATACTACCTTCGATCTATGCAGCGTCTTCATCCAACATTGCTTAAGAAGTTCATGGCTGGTGATCATGTCATGCATCATCAGAGTGGCTTTTGGAATGGCATTTGGTCAGATCTCTTTATTGAGACTACCTACGTGAGATATGGTCATGGGCCAGCAGGCATTGTTGGCTCCACATTGAATGAATCTACTCTGGCCATTTGGGCTCTTTCCCACAGCACTTGTGCTCAGCTGATGAATGACCTTGAAGTAATGAAAGATGGAGAAGAACAGAACATTGTGACTTCTCATAAAGAGGAATGGCAAACACGCATCAAAGCCGATGCTGCAGATCTAATGAGAATACGTGAGGCAATATCAACATGCATTGATGTATTTGAAAATGACAAGCATCCAGTCAAGGGTCTTGTTGACATATTTACTGGAAGAGTTGTTGTAGAGGCAACAGTAATTTTCTCCAAATAGGAACCAGCCAGTGGTTGGAATATGAGAGACAGTGGCCTGCTGGGTTTCACAAAAAATTGACCAAAAAAGTAAAGACCATGGCAGCAGCTACAAAACAGACTACCAAACTTGGCAAGGATATGCACACTGTGGATACTGAATTCATTTATGCACGTGTCATTGGAATTATGGCATCATCAAGAGAAACCGTTTCTATCGAAACTTTATTCTCTCATGAATTGGCTCCACACCCAACAGCTCTCTTTGATGACAGTGGCGAAATGAGATAGACCAGCAAATCTGTGCTAAAGACAAAGCTTCGGGTATTGTGTGGAATGCGCAATCGTCAACTTCCCAAGGTGGTGATTCTGGATGCTTGTGCTTTGCTTTGGACAGTTCCTTGGCCAGCTTTACCGGCAAAGGTATCTGCCATTGTCAATGCAGCAGTGAGCAGTATCATGGAAAGAGTGGGAACGACATCAATTTTACATGTAGTTTTTGACAGATACTACAACGCGAGTATAAAGTCAGGGTGCCGAACCACACGCCAGAATGGAGGATTAAGTCGTGTTTATAATCTGACAGAAGACTCGCCCCTACCCAAGCAAGCCCTGGTATTGAATGTGAGTGCCAACAAGAAGCAAGTCATTCAAATGATTGTCGACAAATTGTGTTCAGCTCAGATCCCACATGGAAAGCGTGTTGTCATAACTGGTCCTGAGCCACATCCAGTGCAAGTTGGCATCGGCGAATGGCAAACATCAATCACTCATGAAGAAGCTGATGTTATTATGGCATACCATATGGTTCAAGAAGCTACAACAGGACATTCTCCAATCAGAGTCGTATCTGATGATACGGATGTGCTCCTCATTCTAGTTCATCACCTACACGCTCATGTCAATAGCTTGCCGCATGGGGTTCAAGTGACAATGGCAGGATGTTCTGGAACCCATGCAATCATTGATGTCAATGAGGTAGTACAACGGCATTCTACAGTTATTCCTAATCTCCTTGGAGCCCACGCCTTGAGTGGATGCGACACTGTCTCTTCGCTTGCTGGTTTTGGCAAGGCAACTGTATTTAAAAAGCTGGCTGCATTCACAGACTGTCTTTGCTTTGGTGACCAACTAGCATCGCTAGAAGAGGTCACAGAATCATGTCTGAGATTTGTAGCCACACTGTATGGCAGGGAACAAGGGACATCATTGAACAGTATGTGTGCAGACATCTTTAAAAAGACAATTGCTGGCAAATGCCATACACCACCCAAGCTGAGCAGTCTGTCACCAACTATGGCCGCATTCAAACTCCACTGCCAACGTGCCCATTTTCAAACAGCATTGTGGAAGGCTGCAGACATGTCTTCACCCCCAGATTTGGACCCATTACAGTATGGCTGGGAGATGAATGGACCAGAGCTTCAACCAGTTTATACCCTACCAGGACAGTTAGCTGTACCAGATGAGGTGCTCAACCTTGTCAGTTGCGGTTGCAAAAATGGATGCAAAACAGCACTTTGCTCCTGTGTTAAATTCACCCTCACCTGCTCAGAGTTTTTAAAATGCATGGGCCAAGCTAGCTGTCAAAACCCAATGAAAGCAGTAGCACCAGACTTTTTTGACAGTAGTGATGAAGAATCACCGTAACCTAGAAGGATAACAGCAACAATACAGCATTCTGAGTACTTCTGTGATCACTTTAACTTTCACTATCACCTTATCATTAGATTTCCTAATCTTGCAACATAAAATCATTTATTAATATTGTTGAAGCTCATTATTTGCATCAATTTTGAGTTTCAGTTTACAATATCTCAAAACACTCAAGGTTTCACGTCTGGCACCCACCAGATTTGAAATCAGCACAAAATATTGATCTAGAAAAAGTTCTAAAAATTACTTTATATCTCGAAACAAGGTCACCTGGGCTCTAGCCTGGACTAGTGTGGCTACAAAATACTGTCAAAGTGAGAAAACAATAGTGGTAGCTTTTTTTCTATGTTGAAGGCTCCTGGTACCGTAATCCTCAGAAATAGTCTAATAAATAAATTAGGAACATTTAATGGCTTTTCAAAAAAAAAGATTCTTTACTTTGCTACCTGTTTCTGTTTCGTTTTAGCACTCCTCCTCCTTGCCCTGTCTTTTTCATTTCTTATATCTCTCCTTACTAATTTTTCTTCTGGAGTTTCTAACGCCCTCAAAGCTTTTGACCGAGGGTTTCTAACATTTTGTCTCTCTTTCACATAATTTGTTTCACTGGGCATCGCTACTTCGTACGGCGGGTAAAAAGGTACACACGTACGCCCACGCAAGAACAAAAACAATTTCTAGATCTAATAAATATATATATATATATCGGAACTCATTAGCTATTTTCTGTGATTGTAGTGCTAAGTCATATTTATCAATTTGAGCCAGTTCTTTATTGTATTATGTTCATATAAAATTATCATGTAAATATCAGTAATCTTTTACACACAATTTTCATACTATATTTGAAATAAATGAAGTCAATAAAATGATACAAAAACATATGTAAAACAAGCTAGTATAATTATACTAATGTTAGTCCTGTAATAATAAAAAAATCACACTTATAAGCTAAGTTTCATAATGTTTGATGTCACTTATTTGTTCATTAAATCTTTCTGTAATTAATAAAGAACAACTACTTAATATATACATGTAAAAGCAATTAGAAAATTACTTGTTTATGAATTGTGTCATAATAATAAGCAGCAAGTTAATAATCTTGTATTTCTCAAAAGGTAAGTACACGATAATCATTAGCTGCAAATGGAAGTTTTCTTGGGATATCATTTAGTATCTCTTTAAAAGAGATGTTTATCAAAATAATACGTAACAGTCCACCATTTTCATAGATAAAATATAGTGGTTAAAAGCATTCAAGTGTCACTACATTTGCAAGTTTGTTTACAATACTCAATACTTTAAATACACTTAAGTGTCTCTTTAACACAGTTTGTTCCAGATGCTGTATTTGTAACTTCAAAGATTCCACTGATGAGTCACTTTCCTTACTTGGAACTACTATTGTACTTTTAAGATTACTACGCTATTCCTGAAAAACAGTTTTTCCTTCTGGATCCTTGATGTGATTGAACATCTAAAAAACAAAACATCACCCCCATTATATTTAGCTTAGTAAGAGTTTGCAACATCTAGTATATCCTATAAATGTTTTATGTGTCCTGTGTTATGTCCCCTGAATAAACCTAATATTGACACCATATTAATAGTCATAACTAACATCCGTACCTGATAAAGAAACTTGACTTTACTAGCCATTAATCAAATTCTCATCTTGTAAAATATAAGCTATAAAGGCTCTTAAAGTGTGGTGTGGGGACAGTACTAGCCTTAGTTAACTTAAGGTGTTCTTTAGCACAGATTGACACACTCTTCAATAACACCCATATTCATGACTCTATAATAAGAACAAAAGTAATGTTATTAGAATTGTATCACACTTACGGGAGGTATGAACACCAATCCTATTATGACTGTCGTTCCTACAAACAGGCAGAGACTGAGCACTATGGCAAATATATTAGGAAGATCCATTAGAGTATACGTAGAAACATATATCAAAGTAGTCACGATACTGGTCACGTATATAGCAGCAATTATGTACTTGGCATCATTCAAGCCCTTTATTTGAACTTTACGAATAGAAATGGCAAATACAAGTGCAACAATTTGAAGTAGGGCTTTGTATCCATATAAAGACCCTAGAGTAATGAAACGACTCCGGGAGTTGCAGACTAAAATGTAGTAGTGATATGTCTCCTGGAATTTCTGTAGAGTTAAAACATACTGTGAAATTTAGTCTTTACACACTGTTGATGCGGGTTCTGACACTGGAAGTATCCAATGCGAATCCTGAATTAAAGAAAGTCCTGAGTGTATGTATTAGAAGCTAGAATATATAACTCTTATGGGTTGTAAATCCACTGACAAGTTACACTGTCTCCACACACACACAGAATTAGATATATTGGTTAGACAAGTTTGATATAGAATAGTAGACCACAAGCACTAGAGCAAATGACCACTAAATACAAGAGTCAAGTCACCACAAGTATGAGATTAAACAAAAGTGATTACAAAACAGCTAACATGGAAACAGCTGGAAAGCATGCGCTAACAACTGACCAATCAGCTGCCAGCACACACCAGGGGAGCGGAAGTAGAGGAAAGTGGTAGGAACAACACGGAAATAATAAGATTAGAATACACAAAATAAAGTGAGTTAATATGAATGTTACACAGTGTTCAGTGGCCTGAACATTCTCCCCCCTCCTTTGACTGAGGTTGAAGGTCTTTGTTCTCTCCTTGTGGAACTAGTAGAACAAGTTTTACGATAGGTCGAGTATAAATTCCTTTAGAGGTACGAATAGTCACTGTACGCACACATCCATCTGACCCAGGGTGTAGTTTAGTAACAAGTGCTAGTGGCCAGGAATGGGTAAACAGTACTTGATACTTCACGAAGACAATATCTCCAACACGAAAGTTCCTGTGCATTGATTTCCATTTGTGTCGCTTTTGGATTATCTGCAAGTACTCTCTTGACCACCATTGCCAGAACTCAGCCGAGACATTTTAGCAGAGATTCCATCGCTTGACAGATGACATAGGCAAGTCATTCAATGAGAGTTGAGGTAATGCAGTGAGAGGTCTTCCCACCAAAAAGTGGCCTGGAGTAAGAACTTCCAATCCATACTCAGGTAAAGTTTTTAAGGGACACAACGGACGACTGTTGAGAATAGATTCAACATCAACAAGGACAAACCAGTATTTCTCCACAGTTAAACTTTGTGAGCCAAGAAGTTTCTTCAGCAGTGACTTTGTGGATTTGACTGCGGCTTCCCACAATCCCCCAAAGTGTGGTGCTCGCCCTGGTGAAAATTTCCAAGTGATGCATTTAGATGTGAAGTATTCGCAAATTTCTTGTTTGCTTTCTTGAGATTCCAAATGTTGGTATAGTTCCTGGAGTTCTCTATTAGCTCCAACAAAATTAGTGCCATTATCACTAAGCACCTCAACTGGACAACCACGTCTTGCCACAAATCTATGAAAGGCTGCAAGTAAGTCAGCAGTAGATGAACTGGAAACTAGCTCAAGATGTACTGCTTTGGTAGCTAGACATATGAAGAGTGAGATATAAGCCTTGACATAGCTTGGCTTCCGAGTATGTCCACGTTTGAGGGTGACTGGACCAGCAAAGTCCACTCCAGTCTTGGAGAATGGTGGAGCTGGCATGATTCTGGCTGAGGGTAGTTCTCCCATAATTTGACTAGATGTCCTACCATATGTCTTCTGGCAGACAACACAGTTGCGAGATATGTTTCTGACAAATCGTCGAGCTCCAATCATGTAGTAGCACTGTGCAAGTAAGCCCATCAGAAGTGTAGGACCTGCATGGAAATGGTCGATGTGAAGATGATGCACAATAAGTTTACTAAGATGTGCCTTCTTGTGCAAAATGACTGGATGACATTGACTATAAGACAAGCCAGACTGGGATAGTCTTCCTCCAACACGTAGTACACCATGACAGTCCAGGATAGGATGAAGTGAGTGAAGACGACTTGAAACTGATAGAGCCATTTTAGTCTTGAGAGTAGCGAGTTCTTTGGACATGAAATGTTGCTGATGCAATTTGAATAATACAGTTTAAGATGCTTGAAGTTCCTGTACAGACAGTTGAGATGAGAAGACCCTGTCTGGCAGTTTGCTCCTTGCATTATTGATGAACCTGTACATTCAAGAGATCACACGAATTAGCCTTGAAAATGATGAAAATCTGGAAGTGATATCTTCATTAGGTTGATGGGTCTCAATAGTGAGTGCTGTAGACTTCATATCTGGGAGTGAAGTAGTCTGTATCTGTAACTTCTGTACTGGCCAGTAGTCAGGAGGCTGTGAGAGCCATGATGGACTTGACCACCAAAGTTGAGATTTAACAAGCACTCCTGCTGTGGTTCCCCGAGATCCAAGGTCCGCAGGATTGTCTGGAGAGGATACATGTCTCCAGTGATTAGCTGGAATTCGATCGACAATTGACACAACACGATTGGCCCCATAAGTTTTCAGACGGTGTGGTGATGTGTTAATCCAACCCAGAGCAATAGTAGAATCGCTCCAGGCGAAAACATCCTTCAGATCAATGTTGAGCTCTCTACTCGCTGTAGACAGTGGTTTGCTCAACAAAACTGCAGAACACAGTTCTAGTTTGGGTATAGTTTGAGTCTTCAGTGGAGCCACTTTTGAAAGTATTGTGCGTTACAACTACTATTAAGAATATCACAAAGAAAACTTTAAATAACATGACTTGATTTTGTTGCTTCTTTTTCAATTCAAACAGTTGCGGGGAGCGGTTACTATTGCATTGAAACCCCTTTACTGCATACGTGAGTTAAAAACTCGACTTTATTTTTGTAGCTTGAGTGTTAGTTGTTAAAATCAATCATTTAACAATAGTGTAGTGTAAGGCTCGCTCGCCATTTGTGCTCAAGCACACCACTAGTTGGCGAGCGAGACAGTATTAGGGGTGGATAATGCAAAATCGGGTATATGTTATATGTATATATGTATATATGTATGTATGTATGGATTGTACGTATGCCCTTTAAACGCGCGCGGGGTACTTTTTTCTCCAAAAAACACGGCTTTTTAGGCTTGACCCCAGTTTATTCTGAAACTACAGCATTAAGCAAGCCTTACTTTATACTTAAGCTCCAAAGTGTGAGAAAATTCCTGCGAAAATGCTTGCTTTTCAAGAAACAAAAAGTTGATTCGACCGGTTACTATGGCATTGAAACTCCTTTACCAGATTTAAATTAAAAACTTCGCCTTTTTTCCGGCTAAGTGCGGCTTGTTAGTTGTCAAGAGCCACCTGTAGTCAGTACTAAGAGAGCTATCACTACTTCTGAAAAGCGTATGTAAGCACATAAAGTATTAATGCTAAGGAAGCTACTACTACTCGAGGGATGCTGAGGTAAGTACATAATTCCATATTTGTTAGCTTAAATATGCAAAAATAACTCTGGCCTTTCTTTTTTATAGTTAAGAGCTTGTTGTCAACAGTGACTGGTAAATTGAAATACTCAGAATGACTCAAATTTGGTACTACAAAAGTTACCACTGCTCAAGATAATGAGATAAGAAAGTAATTTTGTATTTTGTGTGCTAAAATTGATTGTCTTTTGTTTTTGTAGGTGAATGGTTGATGTTTGATACTACAAAAGTTACCATTAATCAGGTAAGAGAGTGATTTTATATTTGTTTGCTGAAATAAAATGTCATAACTGAGCGTTTGCATAAAGTAAGCTAAAAATAGTAACATTTTGTTACCTAACTATCAGGCTCGCTCGCCATTTGTGCTAAAGCACACCACTAGTGTTATATGTATATAAGTGTGTATAGATGGTATGTATGCCCCGTAAACGCGCATGCAGGGACTTTTTTTCCTAAAAACTCGGCTTTTTAGGTTTGACCCCAGTTTATTCTGAAACTACAGCATTAAACAAGCCTTACTTTAAACTTAAGCTCTGAAGTATGAGAAAATTCCGGTGAAAACCTTTGTTTTTCAAGACACAAAAAGTTGCTGAGACCGGTTACTATGACATTGACGATCCTTTTCCAAACGTAATTTCAAAACTTCGCCGTTTTAGGGGGGATATGGAGTGCCGCTTGTTTGTTGTCAAGAGCCATTGATAGTCAAAATGCCGTAATGTTAATGCTAAGGAAGTTACTACTACTCCAGTGAAGCTGTGGTATGTATATAATTCCATATTTGTTAGCTATAATATTATGCAAAATGAACTCTGGCCTTTCTTTTTTGTAGCTAAGAGCTGGTTGTCAAAGGTGACTGGTAAATTCAAATGGTCAGAATGGCTTAAATTTTGATACTACGAAAGTTACTACTGCTCAAGAAAATGAGGTAAGAAAGTAATTTGTATTGGTGTGCTAACATTGATTGTCTTTTGTTCTTGTAGCTGAGAGCTTGTTGTCAAGAATGTGAGGTAATTCACATAGTCAAAGTAACTTAAATATGATACTACAGAAGTTATTAAAACTCAGGAAATTGAGGTAAGTAGTAATCCCATATTTATTTTTTTTTTTTTACAGTAGCTGAGAGCTTGTCCAAGAGTTACTGGTATCAGAATGGCAGATGTTTGATACTACAGAAGTTACCATTAATAAGGTAAGAGAGTGATTTTGTATTCGTTTGCTGATTAGTGTTTGCATGAACTAAGCTAAAACATAGTAACAATACTGTAGTTTTATGTTACCTAACTATCATGCTCACTCGATATTTGTGCTCAAGCATACCACTAGTATATATGTTAGGACGTACGTAAGGCATTTTTGTACTTTGATCCACACGTTTTTGTGTTAGTTCTATGGTCGACCCCGTTCCAAACTCACTAAACAGAATCCTCCGGTTTAGCGATCAATACCCGTTTCACCCTAGAAATTGAATTGTTTATCGTTTTGAATTCTTTTGCAGGTGCAGTTAAAACGTGAAAACTTACAGGACTTCCATTTCTATTCGAGTTAGTGGCGGTTGGAAGTCAATGCGCTCTTTGTCATGGATATAAGCCGTACGTAACAGTATTGACTTGAAAATGCATTGTCCACTAGACTAACCGCGAAGGTAAGTCTCGTGTAGGTGTATGTCCAGTTGTGTCAAAGCATTGTGCTTTACAGCCACTACTTAGCTAAAGAATATCGCAAAGAAAACGTTTAAATAACAGGTATTATTTTGTTGTTCTTTTACCCCTTCAATTCAAACAGTTGCAGCGAGTTGTTACTATGGTACTGAAATCGCTTTACCGTGTATGCGTAATTTAAAAACTCGACCTTATTTTCAGTAGCTTCAGTGTTAGAATTCAAAATCATTCATATAAAAATAGTATAGTCTTTAGGCTTGCTCGCCATTTGTGCTCAGTCTAATAATATGCGCTTGTATAAACATACATGCATGGAGGCACTAATACGCATTGGAAACATCCTTTCTGCTGCATCCGCAAGAAAGTGTTGCAATAACTTTAAAGAAGGAAAGCTTTACAGTTATCTTAACCAATTGAAGAAATATATGTCAACACTTTGTGTTAAAGTAGTCTTAATGTAGTCTATGAAATCCGTACATACAAAAAATGATAACAGTTAAGTTTGCAGACACTAATTCTAAACCAACAGGAAAGCAGTAGTTAATGCTTACATCTGAGGGGGGGGTAACTCAATTTGAAAATCGGGGATGTTTGTTTGTTTATTGGCGAGCGAGCGTAGCGAGCGAAACACTTACAGGGGTAAAAATGAAAAAATCGGGGATGTTTGTTTATTTGTATATATGTATGGACGTACGTAAGGCATTTTGTACTTTGACCCTCGCGTTTTTGTGTTAGTTATGTGGTCTACCCCGTCCCAAATTGCACTAAACAGAATCCTCTGGTTTATCGATCAGTACCCGTATCACCCTAGAAATAGAATTGTTTACCGTTTTGAATTCTTTTGCGGGTGCAGTCAAACTTGAAAACTTAAGGGACTTCCATTTCTATTCGAGTTAGTGGCGGTGGAAAGTCAATGCGCTCTTTGTCATGGTTAAAAGCCTTGCGCAACAGAATTTACTTGAAAATACATTATCCACTAGACTACTGCGAAGGTAAGTCTGTGTAGGTGCATGTCCAGTTGTGTCAAAGCATTGTGTGTTACAACCACTACTTAGCTAAAGAATATCACAAAGAAAACTTTTAAATAACGTGTATTGTTTTGTTGTTGTTGTTGTTTTCCTTCCAAGCAGTTGCAGAGAGTTGTTACTATGGCACTGAAATCCCTTCACCCTGTATGCTAAATTAAAAAAACTGGACCTTATTTTCAGTAGCTTCAGTGTTAGAAGTCAAAATCAATAGTATAGTCTTTAGGCTCGCTCGCCATTTGTGCTCAAGCACATCACTAGTATTATATATGTGTGAACGTACATGTCATTTTAAAAGCAATCGTTTAACAATAGTGTAGTTTAAGCCTCGCTTGCCATTTGTGCTCAAGCATACCACTAGGTTAATGGCGAGCAAGCGGAGCGAGCAAGACAGTATTAGGGGTGGATAATGCAAAATCGGGCATATGTTATATATTATATATAATATATGTATGTATGGATGATACGTATGCCCTTTAAACGAGCGCGCGGGGAACTTTTTTTGTCCTAAAAACACGGCTTTTTTAGGTTTGACCCCAATTTATTCTGAAACTACAACATTAAGCAAGCCTTACTTTATACTTAAGCTCCGAAGTGTGAGAAAATTCCTGCGAAAATGCTTCTTTTCTAGAAACAAAAAGTTGATTCGACCAGTTACTATGGCATTGAAGACCCTTTCCAGATATGATTTCAAAACTTCGCCGTTTTCGGGGGATACGAAGTGCAGATTGTTGGTTGTCAAGAGCCACCATATATTGAATCTGATGTACTTCCCATGTCCTTCCTCTGTAATTATTTAATTATCTACTCTTCAATTTATCAATTATAATCATTACTTACTTTGCATTCTTCAATTATGTAATTATTTCATTAACTAGTTTCTTAATGTTTCTTTTTCTCATGCACCCTTATTCATTAATTTTGTGATAGCTGGTTTTCTATATATTAGCTGGCTAAGTATCATTCTGGGAGTTTTTGTTGTATCTCATATTAACCTATGACACTAACTGAACCAAGAATTAACCTCTCTCGGGCTCAGGGAAGCTTAACTCCTATTGGCAGCGACCTGCCTAGAACTGATTAATCTCTATTTTGGGGAACTTATTCTAGCCTTCCTTAACCAGACGGTCAAGAAATTCCTGGGAACTCTAATCTCACACACAAGACTAAGCTTTAAAATTACAAGCAGTTGAAGAAAAAAGGAGCTGTATAATATAGCTACTGTATTTTCCAAGAACTTGAAAAACTGACACTTCCAAAACCAAATAAAGGTGGCAAGGATGTAAGTATACTGCATAT